>OLHY01000002.1_pt1 | contig 75257 bp, 115 predicted proteins | sample 1609411 | NCBI WGS metagenome assembly OLHY01 (sample SAMN05416817, study PRJEB24817) | seawater metagenome | isolation source: Sea water | place: Canada:Atlantic | collected 2013-07
TAGATCGCTCGTCGGCAGCGTCAGATGTGTATAAGAGACAGATCCAGCTGAGCTATGGAAGCATTATTTCTTAGTCTAACTTCATAGACAATTTAGTTCGCAACAGCGAATATTTCTGCATCGCTGTCATACAGGTCGAACACCTTGCCGACCAACTCACGATTCCCTGCCTTGGGGAAGTCAAATACCTTGGAATAGGGCGACTTCTTGGCATAGACCACAACGCCGGGTGTTTTGGACAGTTTGTTCCAGACATACCGTCCACCAGCAGACTGACTCGTACCAGCCTTCAGTGTGATATCCATCTTTCTCATGAGGAACTTGTAAATCTTGATGGCAAGGTTATTGCCCTTGTACCAGCTATCGACCTTTAACATATCAACGTGCCAGGCACCACGTTCTTTCGACAGTTCTACCTTTGCAGCGATGCGATAGCGAGTCTCCATCTCACCGTAGGGAGTGCGAACCTGTTTGGTTACGTTGCGGTCATAGACCCAAATATCGTTATATGTACGTTCTTCTTTCTCAATGTAGATATCGTACCCGAAGGCCCGACCAACGAGCTCTAGATCGTCTAGATTGCCATACCCAAGGGAAACACCCTTATCCATCATAATTCTGTCAACCATTTGTAACCTCTTGATTTCCGATTATACCTAAGTATACCACACGAAAAGGAGTTTGTCAACTAAAATCGACTCGGAATCCAAGAAAAGTTGACATCATCTAACCAACGCCATTCACCTGTTTTCAGTGATTTTATAGGGGGAAGTTTAGGTTTAGGATTCATATTCACAACGCCGGGGGGAAATTCTAAGACTTCCCATTTGTCTCCGTGTTCTCTGATTCGGTTTTTACCTTTGTTGGTAATGCCCTTGAGGGTGAGGATCATTTACACACCTCTCCATTAATGCGACAAGTTTCCATTTCAAACAGGTCGAGGGCATCAAAGACTCGCATCCCGCTCCTTGTACCAACATCTCGACCACCGAAGTCAACTCTTACTTCAAGGTCAATACCAGCCTTAGTACGAACACTACGAACGATACCTTCCCCAAGGGGAGTATCAATCTCAAGTCCCTCAGCACCCCAAAGGGTTTCCATAAAGGTCTTGAGTTCTGGTGTAATGGTGGTCATCTGTCTTCCTTTTCTCAGTGTATAACTTATATTACCACACGAAAAGGGGTTTGTCAAGAGCTAATTTAGAATCCCTTGGGTTTTTTTGTGATGCCTCTGCGTTTCATTTCCATGCTGATCCACTGATGTGCAGCAGGGCTTCTGACCTTCTTCTTGAGTAGTCCCTTGATTTGCTTGAAGACTTGAACGAACACATCCTCTTTTGCATTGTTGTTATCAACCACTACGAAGTTTGCTCTGAAATACTGACTGAACTTACCGATATTGGACTGAACATCCTTCCACGATTTGACCACAATGGGCTCTGGCACAGAACGATCCCGTTGTGCGTTACGTTCCAGTGCAACATCAAGGGATGTGTTCACAAATATCATGTGAACATCATACCCTAGCTGTTTCAGTTCTGTGGCCTGTTTTGCAATCTTATCATACTCTCTACCAGTGCCATCAATGATGAGTCCGATACGACCATCAATGTAACCCTCTTGACGTTTTGCAGTGACCTTCTTGGCACGGTCACGAACTGCATCTCTAGGTTCCTCTTCCTCATCAGGCATCTTGAGAGATAGTCCTGCTTTCGTAAGCATAGTCTCAAATGCATCGTCAGAGTTGACTACACGCAATCCTGTACCGCCGGTGGTCTTCCTGACAACGTATGACTTACCGCTGCCCGGACCACCGGCGAGAAAGAATGCTTTAAATATATTGGGGTCTTGCAACCCTTCCTGTAGTTCGTTGAAGTTTTTCATCTGTACTAAGTCCTTGTTTTCTATATCCGGCCATCTCTATAATGTATTTATCATCCTCTGAAAGTGGTTTATAATCTAACTTGCGCTCTTGTGTTTGGAATGTCATCTTCTTGATACGGTTTTTGGTCTTAGCCATTTTAAGTTCCCTTCGCTGTTGATGTTTGGATATAGAGGTGTTAGAAATGGACTTCTCCTTATGTTGTTCCACGAGCCTTTGAGGGTTCAAAAGAATCCTTTGTGACATTCATGGACATTCTGTGTTTGGTGTTAGATATATCAAAATCATGACGTAAACTTCTGATAAGAAAATTGCCATTATATAACATATCTAATGTTTCGTTTTGAGGGGTCTTTACTGCTGATACACTGGGAATTTTAATCTCTACAATGTCGCCTGCCTTGACGACAGTAGTGCCGACAACATCGATATTTAATTGTAAACCACCTTCTAACATTCCGAACTGAGATTTCCTTGATTGCATCAAATTTAAATTATTTGAGTTGAATGAATATCCGTAACAACCGTCTTCATAACTCTCATCCAGTGTACCCACTCCCACAGTAGGTTTTAAATATTGTCTAGCTGGGAATGATGACACACTAACTCCATCAGGATCATTGACTGCAACTGGTTCTTTGCCAAGGTGTTTCTCATTGGCAAAACTCTCATTATAATTATATATATGTTTTTGATAACTTTTAGACATGACATCATGAACAATCAATTCAGAAGAAAATATACCTTTTGTATAATTCCACATAGTATCTGGGGAACTAGTTATTCTGTAGTTCTCAATCGCACCCAACTCTGCTAATATGTCTCTTGCACCATTTTGTGTCCTTGTCCCTGATATTGTTTTTTCATAGGTCATCACGGGAGGTTGTGCGTACATTTCTCCTAGAGTTCTAAAATTAAATCTGGATGTGGTTTCCCAAAAAATATAGGTCGGTTGATTTCCCTCTTTTGATACAGCGTTTTTCATGGACATTCTAACAATGTCAAGTGGTTTAACATTGGGTGCAATAATTTTCTTCTTCTCACCACTAGGTTCAATGTACAATTCCTTACCACTGTCTAGGTCTTTTTCAATCATCGTCCTAACAATTTCAGCATATGATCCAACCAAATTTCTTCTTACTGTAGTCCTCTGGTTAATCATAAACTCTCTTGAGCAGAATGACATGGTTGTAGCCTGAACGCCATTACCAATCTCAACCCTGTCGTCAACACTTACGATGACAAACGGATTTGATGAAAAGTCAATAATGTTTTCACCACCAGATAAACCGGGCGTTGCAATTTTAAGTCTTAAATATTCTTGACCAATGATAGGACCAAAAGATGCTAGATTAAAAGAATCTTGAATTGTAATTGTTCCTGTCACAGTGAGTTGGTCTATTCCTTCAAATATGGTAAGGCCCATAATTGAAGCTTTTAGTCCAACCACTTTACCCGAAGACAAAACTATATCACATTGGACGATATTAAACTCACCACCACTTCTAAGTTCTTTCTGTGCCACTCAATTAATCCCCTGTTTCAGAAATCAGTCTTTCAAAATCCTCTACAAACTGTTCCAGATAGTCTGGGTCTAACAATCGTATTCTCCTAAGAGTATCTTGTTTTGCTTCTTCATATTCTCTATTTGTTATCAACGTTGCACTAGAAATCGTATCACCATTTTCATCTATGTTGCTAGTACCGATATTGATTTTGACACTGGTATCACCCGATACCTGATTGATCTCGTAGTGATGCACTCCATCCACATTATCATACCTCTCAGCAAGGTGTGCAAGAAACTGTCGAGTATTCATTGGCCATTGGTGATACCTGTCCGTGATGTTATTAACCAACAGAATAACCCAATGATACTCTGCATCACCATAATACTTGTGTGCAATCATCTCTGGTGTCTGACCATTCCTAACATCATATGTGTCATAAAGGGCGGTGGTTGCCCTTGCTTTACTGTGTATAGCAACACGCTTGAGTAGGTGTGTGACTATCTTTGGATCGGTTTTACCGACGGCATCATAGAAAATTGTGGGGAATTGAGAAAAATACATCTTAGTATCCGTGTTCTCTGTCTACATTAGATCGATCCATAATTTCTAACTCTTGAAAGTCTAGAGAAATAGTCGTCTTCTGAGGTGGCGCACCTTTAAGGCCGGAATTAGAGGGATTGTATGTTACAAACTTATCTCCACCATAATTAACATCCATTGATCTAAGAAAACATTTGCCTATCTTATTGATATATTGATTCTCATCATTTATATGCATGTATTTAATAGAGAATACATCAGGAATGGTCATCTCCCTAACAGCACCAGCAGTCTTAAATGTAGGTGACATACCCACCTTGAACTCTCTTATGATTGCGTGTACCACTGCTGTTTCATTTGCACTCTTAGGAATAAATGTGAAGTTGAAAGAAAATGACCTTCTACCAGTTCCACGAAACATCATCTCTGTTCTAGGTGTCATGATTTGACCCTGATCAATCGCAAATAAATCTTTAGCGCCGGGAAGCACTTTATCAATTGATCCTACACCCATCTTTGTAAGACCTGTTCCGACCGTACCAGCTGCTTTGTTGATTGCAGCTTGATTTAGTGTGCCCGCTTGATAATTCTGAAATAGTCCATATAGTGCTTCACCCATAACACCAATTTCGCCCTCACTATAGTCCATGTTATATTTGACATTTACTGCTGGTGGCATATACAATCCGATAGCAGTTCCAGTTCTAACAATATTTCTTTTTTGCAATATTAATGACCTACTTGAACCATTTGCATTCGCACCACCGCGGCCAGTCTTTGCAGATTGTTTAGCAGCATGGGCATCGTTTACCTTTTTCTGTTCCCGATCAGTGGCAACGTCGTCTTTAACTTGCCCACCACCACCACTGCCGGGTGAACCTCGTTGTTTCATAACAGGTTCAACTTTTGGTGCATTTTGATTATCAACTTTCACCTTTGCACCAGATACAGAGTGGCGAGCAAACAAGATATAACTTGCTTGATGCATGTTAGTACCAACATCCTCTGGGTAAGTTAGAAGCACTTCAGATGGCGCAAAATTAGTCTGTAGAGGACTAGATGCAGAACTAGAGGTTGATCCACCTAATCCTGACCTTAGACTGCTAGCAACATCACTCACAAAACTTTGAGCGGCACCAGATGCTGCATTCTTTGCTATGTTTACGAAAGCGTCTCTTAATGCCATGTCTAAATATCCTTATACAATGATGGAACTATTTATAACGAATGTCATACAAAGGTCGATACACACCAAGGAAACCCAAAAAATATAAGGGTGATCCACGGAACATAATTTATCGTTCTCTCTGGGAACGTAAGTTTATGGTATACTGTGACAACAGCATTTCCATAATTGAATGGGGTAGTGAAGAAATCATTATACCCTATTTATCACCCAAGGATGGGCGTATGCACAGATATTTCCCAGATTTCTACATCAAGGTCAAACAGGCTGATGGTGCGATTAAGAAGATGATTATTGAGGTTAAACCCAAGGTGCAGTGCAAACCACCCAAGGAACCCAAGAGACGCACCAGACGATGGATGAACGAGGTTATAACCTATGGTGTGAACGATGCTAAGTGGCGATATGCTACAGAGTGGTGTGCAGATAATGGGATGGAATTCAAGATTTTAACTGAAGATCATCTGGGTATTTCGTATAAATAGATATATGGCAAGAGCACCAAGTAAATATATGCAAGCAGTCAAGGATGAACTAAAGGGTCGTCCTCGTTCAACTGCATGGTATAGAGAAAAAATAAAAGAACTGGGTACACCAACCACGTTGGACCTCATACGCGATGGTAAAAGAAACACTCGACCATTCTATGGTAAGCTGAATATGTTTATGTATGATCCAAAGTTCAAAAAAACCTTACCATACTATGACACGTTTCCACTGGTACTGCCATTAGAGACATATCCAGACGGATTTCTTGGTATCAATTTTCACTACCTACCTATTCCCCTTCGTATCAGGTTACTTGACCGTTTAGTGGATTTCTCTAACAACACTGAATTTGATTATACGACAAGACTTATTGTTGATTACCAGAAGTTAAAAGGTGTTCGACTTATCAGACCAACCATACACAAATATCTTGCTGGACAAACCAAATCACAGTTTCGTAGGATTGATGCAGACGAATTTACGATTGCAACTCTACTACCTGTACAGAGGTTCAAGAAGGCATCTGCATCAGAGGTATGGAAAGATTCGAGGGCAATGATCTAATGGCAACACTAGCAAGTTTTGTAGAATCAACCGCATTTGGAGTTCTCAACGATTTCCTGTCAGAATTCAACAGTAATAATGGTTATGCACTCCCAAGTCGGTATGAAGTTATTATCACATCTCCCGGCGAGGGTAATGCAAGAAAAGTATCCATGCGTTGTGAAGCAATTGACATGCCGGGTAGGGCACTCAACACATCGATTGACGAAAACATATATGGTATTGCACCTGAGATTGTTGATGGTATAACTTTTGCTGGTGACATTTCAATGACCTTTCAAGCGAGTAGTGATTTGGAGGAAAGAGTATTCTTTGAATCTTGGCAAGAAGAGGCTTGGGACAGAGGAACGTGGAATGTAAAATACTACAAAGATTACATTAAGGACATCGATCTGTATGTTCTTGATCAACAGGATACAAGACGATATGGGATTAGATTAAAAGAGTGTTTTCCAAAAGAGGTTGGTCCAGTATCACTTAGTTATGGAACAGCAGGTGATATTATAAAACAACCTGTCACTATGCAGTATAGATATTGGGAGACTCTTGATATCAACAATCAACCACCCAACCTTATGGAGAAGGTTTTTGATACGGTGATATCAGGTGCAGAAAGAACAATTAATGCGAATATACCGAAGGTGTTAAGCAGACTCGGTTAAGCAGATTATGATAAAGGATGAAACATTATGGCGTTACCTAAACTACAAACTTCTGAATACAAACTAACAGTACCATCAACACAGGAGGAAATTAAATTTAGACCATTCTTGGTCAAAGAACAAAAGATTTTAATGATTGCTCAAGAGTCTGGGGATGAATCAGAGATTGCCTCAGCTGTAGGAAAACTAGTAAGCGGATGTACATTTGGTGCGATGGATGCAAAAACCAGCCCAATGTTTGATATAGAATATATTTTCTTGCAGTTAAGAGCAAAGTCTGTTGGTTCTAAGATACCGCTGACGCTCAAATGCCCGGACGACAATAAAACAGAAGTTGAAGTTGAAGTGAATATTGATGACATTCAAGTTCAGACAAGTGTAGATCACTCTCCAAGTGTTCAATTGACAGATGATATTAGTATCAATTTCAGATACCCTAGACTTGATGATATGATAGGAATATCAACTGAATTGAGTGATTTTGAAAAGACTTTGGTTTTGCTTATTGAGTGTGTTGACTCGGTTGTATCAGGTGGTGAAGAGATTAACAGGGTTGATATGACTAGAGAGGAGATTAGTGAATTTGTTGATTCTATGGATAACACTCAAATAGAGAATGTAGTAAAATTCTTTGATACAATGCCAAAAGTGAGACATATTATTGATGTAATCAACCCCAAGACAAAGAAGAAGGGTGAAATATTATTGGAGGGACTAGAAAGTTTTTTGGCGTAATGCTGTCTCATGACAGCGTAATAAATTACTATAAAACAAACTTTGGAATGATACAACATCATAATTGGAGTTTAACTGAATTAGAAGACATGCTACCTTGGGAAAGAGAAATCTATGTTGGTATGTTAATGAAACATTTAGATGATGAGAAAGCGGAGTACGAAAAACAACAGAAAAAAATTAGGAGTTAGTTAAATGGCCGAAGAAGAAATTAAAGCATCAGGTCATCATCCAGCAGATACGAATGGTGATGGTAAGGTTAGTCCTGATGAACAAAAGATGTATCTGGAGTTCAAACGTAAGGAACTTGAGGATGCAGACGCAATGCGTGACGCACAACGCACAATGGCATGGTACTCTCTTGGTGGTATGTTGTTGTATCCTGTTATTGTAGTCCTTGCAATAGTTTTCAATATGGAACAGGCAGCCAAGATTCTTGGTGACATGGCGGGTGTGTATTTCATTGCAGTTGCCGGTATCGTTGCAGCGTTCTTTGGCGCACAAGCACTTACGAAAAAGAAGTAAGGAATAAGTCATGGCTGATTTACAAGACGTTATTGATAATCTAAAAAACGAAGGTGCTCTTACTCGTAATAAGGGCACTAACTCTACTAAGTCGGTCAAAGAAATTCTTATCCGTAACTCTGAAAAACAAACTGTTTTTCAAGATAGTTTAATAACTAAACTTGCTGATTCAGTTAGACCAACTGATGCGGGCCCATCTCCAGCAGAGCAAAAACAAGATGCTGAGGATGAGGCCAACGCAGATAAAAAACAAAACATGATTTTGCAAAAGATTGGTGCGGGAATTAGTGGTCTATTTGAGATGGGCAAGAAAGGTGCGAAAGCTGCTAAAATAGGTGGTCTTGCAATTCTTTCTACTCTTGCCATTGGTGCATTTTTGATTGCTCTTGGTAAGTTTCTGCAAAGTCAGACCTTTAAGGATTTGACAAAATATATCAGCGAAGTAATACTTCCTAAGTTATTGGATTTTTGGGAATTTGTAAAAGAAAATTGGGAAGAAATTGCAGTTCTTATTGCTGGTATTATTACTGTCCTTGCAATTACAAAATTCGTTGAGCTTGCTACTAGAGTTAAAGATGCATTCAAGGCAATAAGAACATTTATGCTTGTCACCATGTTACCAGCAGTTAAAGGTATGATTGGCGGCGCACTGACAACAGGCAAACAGACATTTACTATGGTGGCAACTCTGATTAAGAATGCCTTTATTGCAGTGAAAACATTTATGCTTAGCACTATGTTACCAGCAGTTACAGGTATGATTGGTAGTGCTATGTCGGCAGGAAAGAATTCATTTGTCGCAGTCGCAGGACTTATTAGAAAAGCGTTTACTGCGGTGAGAACATTTATGCTATTATCTATGTTACCAGCAGTGACGGCATTTATGGCTCCACTATTACCAGTTATTGCAATTGCTGCATTAATTGGTATAGTCCTATATGCTCTATACGAAGCGTTCCAAAGCTTTAGGGATACACTGGAAACAACTGGTAGTATCGGTGAAGCAATTAAGGTTGCGATAGGTAAGTTTGTTGGTGTTATGTTGGGTGCGATTCCACAACTATTTCTATCACTGGTGAAATTTGTAGCAAACATGTTTGGGTTTAAAGAGTTTGCAAAAATGATAGGTGACATTGATCCTATTCAATTCATTGCAGATGCTGTCACAGGACTTTTTGATCAGATTGGTAAATTTTTCAAAATGTTGTTTGATATTGATTTCACCGCAATTGCCCGTGATTTGATACCAGACACCGCCGCGGGCCGATTTATAGCGGAACAATTAGGAATTGGAGGGGGAGACGATGGTAGCGATCCTGGCGCATCGCGGCCTCAAGATAGGGTGGATGCGATTAAGAACACTATCGCTGTCTTGGACGACAAGTCAGATAAAGACCTTAAACGAAGAGAAGAGATACTTGCACGTCAGAAGGAACAGAATCAGAAACGGATTGATAGAATGACTGGCGCAACAAAAACGCCAGCAGAACAGATATTAATAGAAAAAAATGCTGCACTCGCGGCGGAACTCAAAGTAATAGAAGATGAGAAAGCCCGTCGCCTTAAAGGAAGTGCTGAGAGCGCTATAAATGCTGCAGCAAAAACAGGTGAGGAAATAGAGAAAAAGCTGCGCGAGGCAAAAGAACAGGAACGCCTAGCTAAGCAACAAATAGCTGCTGTCGCGCCTGTGGTGAACCAAGTGGTGGATCAAAGTCAAAAAATCAATACCACAGGACAAACGGGTAATACTAGTATTAAAAATGAAAGATATGGTGGGATGCAAGGTCAAGCATATCAGTTTGAAGGATTTTAAAAAAAAGGGGGAACCGAAGTTCCCCCTTTCTCTTACTCGTTTGCCAACTTTTCAAAGTAGGACATTGTGTCCCCATCATCATCAGTATCAACAGTAGGCGCTGGAGTAGGTTTTGTATCTACTTTAGGTTCTGCCTTTGGTGCATCTTCCATCACCGCAGCTGCGTTACCCACCGTAGTAGTCCCTGCAAGAACCATATCCAAACGCTTCTTGAGTTCGTCATAGGACTTGAAGTTAGAATCAGAAGTAAACTCTGACAGAGGATACTGCGTCTTCCATGTTTCCTCAAGCTTGTCGTCATCATCAAACAAAGCAGACGGTGCTTCAAACTCAGACTTGTCATAGTTCCAGTAACCATCAACCTTACGAAGCTTCAACTTGAAGTTCGCACCTTCCCAGAAATCGAAGGGATTGACAGGACTTTCATCTTGGAATGCAGGTTGCATTGCTTCCATGCACTTGTCAAAGATTTTCTTACCGAAACGGAAAAGCATAACCTTACCCTCATTCTGAGGATTCGCAGGGTCTTGCACAACATAGATGTTGGCAAAGTACTGCAACTTACGCTTCTGACGCCGGGCAATCTCCTTGTCCGACTCAACGCCTGAGTTCCAATATGCAGAATTCATTTCTGCAACTGGATCATTCTGACCAACGGTAGTAAGACAATTCTCAATATACCACTGACCTGTTGGACCTTGAAATGCATGGTTCCAGACTTTTGCCCAAGGCATATCCTCACCCTCTACTGCGGGTAGGAAACGAATGACAGCATAACCGTTGCCGGTCTTATCCATCGTAGGCTTCCAGAGGCGATCATCCTGATAGGACTTCTTCTCTTGGGGGGCGTTTTCTGCTTGTACTGCACCAAGCAGTTTGTCCAATGAATTGGACTTCTTGAGTGTACTTAACGACATATGTATTCTCCTTATGTTAATATATGTTAATATATGTTTATAGTATGTTTACTTTATCATAAAATTGTGTTTTTGTCAAGTAACTTAGATTATTTTCTTGAATTAATTCTTCTTTAGCATCGGGCCAATCCCATGGCCGTGATACCACCCAAGAAAACTGAACATCCTTGAACTCTCTAAAAACAGTTTGCATTTGGTTCTGCCAGTTCACTGGATTAAAACCTCTTGCATCACTTGACAGATAATTATCTGTCCCTTTATACACGTTGTTCAACGGTTCATCATATGATGATAGGTCAAACCCCATGATATAAACTTCTGTTGCGCCCTGCTGACAGGCAAGGTGCATAGCGGTGTTACCCGCTGACCATCCAATAGGAAAGTCAATCGTATTTATGTTGTCATCCTCACTGACATATGTAATCCACACACCAACATCTTTCTCCATCTTCATCTGAAGGTCTTTCATGTCGAGTGATGGAAACATCTGGATTGCAGATTCAATCCTTTCTTTTAGTGTCACAGGGTCTTTACCTGATATCACACAATTATCAGTCCTATTTTTACTCCTATGTACAAATGCCTCTGGTATGTCATATCCCATGAACATCATGTCAGCCACAGAAGACGGTAGAACGCTCCAGTTTGCAAAGTGACACACTCCACTATAACCAGAGTCGTAAATCTCCTGTTGCATACCATAGTCAACCGCAACAAGGTTATCCACCATCACATCACGATAGATTGCATTGCAACCCCATGTGACAGCATTCACCTCATACTGTTTCTCACCGAACCACTTGCGTGACTCACCATTGCCGATTACAAGATGTTTCATAACTCTTTCATCAGTGGGAAGATTTGAGCAATCTCATAGGCACACGCAATCGCAATCTCTTGATGTTCTAGCTGTGTGCCATTTGCACTGCGTAGGTCAATGTAGTGTACCCATGAGCGCAGGGTGCCATTCATATACAATCGTGATACAGTCATACCCTCTGGTAGTACTGCACGAGCCTGTTCCTTTGCGATACCGTTCTCAATCGCCCACTCGTATGTCTCCCGTGCTTGTCTACAAACCAGCAGCTGATAATAACGAAAGTCTTCATTGAGACGACGATCTTCCTCACTTAACTCAATGCTGTTCTGCCTGTTCTTAGGGTCTTGCAAACGTGCATCTCTAGTCTCAAACGACAAATCCTGAATAGGATCAGCATATCGTTGTGAAAATTCTTGAAACGAGAATGAGCGATGTCGCAAAATTTGCCTCGCTATATCACGAGTTGTCTCAATCTCAATACACGCATTTACCATTTCCAGAGGCGACCAGTGACGATTTTTGATGAGGTACTTTACAAGTTTCTCACTGGTTTCCTTATTGTTCTGATTGCCCGGATTGGACACTCTGGCACAATATGCAATCAGCTCTTGTGCATTATCAACTCCAATAATATTATCGGGTTGTGTATATGATATCAATCTTACTTTCATAACATCTCCAAAAATGGTGCTGGTACAAGGAATCGAACCTCAAACTGATGATTACAAATCAACTGTTATACCGTTTAACTATACCAGCTATTCCATTTACTTGTTAGAGTTAACCCTACGCTGAGGTTTATACCCCTTTGGCCAAGTGGGTTGGCGATTAGCAAGTGTCTTAACTCGCTCCGACAGTTCGTCAAATTTCACTGACATCTCAGCATTGTCATATTGCAATGTCTTTACTTGGGTTTCTAGTTCTCGGCATCGTGCCTCAAAGAACCCCTCTACTCGTTCCATTAATGCCATTATAAGTGGACTCCTCTATTAATTTCAATAGTCTTATTTTATACTGTTCTTGATCAATTGTCAAGAACCTTTCGTAATTATCCATGAGATTATCTAAATCATTCCATATAATATCATCTCCTAAGTTCTTATTCCAATCTGGGCCAAAGCAGCACAGTTCATCCAGTATTATCATTGTTTCTAATGACACTCTGCCGCCTAGAAACTCTCTCATCAATTTAGGGTGTTGACCATTCTGTATATGAAACATATCCTCAAATGATTCCACCAGAGGCTTCATCTCTACCTCAAACATATCAAAGAAACCCTGTCGTTTCAATTTCCACGATTCATAGTTCTCATCATTGAAGTTGGCAATATACCCCTTCTTGTCCTTGATGAAATTTGATACAAAGTAATTTTTGATTTCTTCTTCTGTCTTGTACTTACGAGCCAATCTAACGAAGAACGATCTGTCCTTACGTTTATAGAAGGTGTCTCTCTTGATACGAGTCTTGCCCTTGTATGTCACAAAGTCATAGTCACCCTTACCAAAGTGTGCCTTCATAGCACAGTACATTAGATAAACGTCAATCGGTTCCATTAGTCAATACGTCTCAGTTTAAATGGGTAGTTGAGCCTGTCGAGGAAGAAAGTTCAACTCTCTTGCGTTTGCTTCAATCTTCTCTTTGAGACTCTTGGAAATCAGACGACCAACAGTGTCAGGTTCGATCTCTTGACGATGGCAATAGTCAAGGACTGCCTCCATATGAGAAATATTCTTTTCATTTGCAAGTCTTTCGATTTCCATTGAAAAGGTCTTTGCAGTATTCAATGCCATGTGTACTCCATTAAAATAAAATGGGGGGCTGACCGTTGGCCCCCCTCGGATGTATTACGGCATCACCCGTTAGTCAAGTATTTAGTTAATTAAATACCCAGCGCAAGTGCGCGATTACCAGCAGCAACCACAGAACGTGATGCAGTACCCAAACGGTACTTGCTGTAGGTCTGTCCATCAAACGAGCTAACCCGCTTGTTGAGATATACAGGGTATCCCTGCATACGAAGGGAACTAACCAAAGCGCGAGCGTTCTTGACGCCATAACGTGCAGTGATCTGCTTCGCAGTAAGTTCAGTACCGTTTTCGAGAGCGGCAATAACCTTAGTTGCCTGCGTAGTCGTAGTCGTAGTCATATTATAATTCATCCTTTCGAGATGATAAGTTAGACAATATTGTCAGACACAAAGTGTTTCGTTTGAATTTCACAAACTCATCAGTGACATTATATACAAAGTATAACAGGTTATTATCTATTTGTCAAGACCTTTTTTGAATAAAGTGGAAGTTTTTTATCCTGTTGCTAAGAAAAAAACTTCCAAAAAAACTCCGAAAGATTAAGCTGCTAGAGCGTAATCCTCATATGCAATATTATCGTTTGCATTTACTAAATTGACCAATAACGCAGTCATCCGACAATTCTCCACTCATCCGTCCCTGCCTGTCGATCCTAAATTTCGCCCCCATCAAAAGAAGACTAGATAAATTATACCAGCAAGTAAGGTTATGTCAGCACATATACTCCAAAGAATATATGCTTTAAACATCCACTTACTAACCTCTCGTACTAAGGGGGTCTTCATCTTCATCCCCTATCATTATCTGTTCCACACTAATCTCCTTTTGGTGGAGGCGGTGGGTACTGCCCCCACGTCCAGTTCAGTTCTCAATTCGTATCATCAAATTGTATCTTATTTATACCACGTTACGGGTATAAAGTCAATGTCCTTTTTGTCTTTATTTTCAATAAAAGCAGCACCCGTACCCGTAGATAATGAACACAACCAACCTGGCTTTGGCATCTCTAATACAGTGGTTGTGTTATTTTTCCAATTTGCATATAGGAATACAGGATATTGAGTATCGCCGTCAATCCAAGCGGATACCATCACCTCTTCATGAAGTTTAACAATTGACAACATTTCATCTTCAAAAGCACACACAATAGGTTTCTGAACTTGTATTAATGTTGATTCTGTATTTTGTGCTAATGTTTTACTAGACATCAACAGAAATATTGTCAGTGTTGCGATTAGAAATTTCATTTTTCTCTCTCCATTCTGCAACGGTTTCCACTAGAGCATCAAGGTATTCGTGTTTGTCTCTTACAAACTCTTGGACAGTTCCATCCTCTGTTACTACTAAAATCACTACTTGAGAGATTTCTATACCAGTTCGTTCTCCGAACATCTCTGCATATGCAGAACCTTGAATGTAATAATTCTCATTCCATTCGTCTTTACGCTCTTTAGTTGATGTCTTGAAGTCGATAATCGACGGTACACCATTGTACTCTGCAATACAATCAACCCTTCCCGCTACCTTATATTTATCACTATATAGCCCTGCTTCTTGTGCATAGATGTTATCAATATTGTCAAGAACAGGTTTTAATTGACTAAAAAGACAATATGGAAGAAAATTCTTCTTGTGTTTTTCCCACTCTTTAGGAAAATTGGACTGCATATTGTTAAGGTAATCTTCACACATGTGGTGAACCTTAGTGCCACGATTCGCAGCAGTTCGTGCTACATGGTTGGCAACTTCATTACCTACCCTCTTACGCCACTCCATCAGCCCCTTCTTGTTGCGGACTGATAGGACCGTTGTGATTGATGGGTACTTGTTACCCTCTGGTGTTGCGTATAGACGCACACCGTTATTGTTAGTTGCTTTTATGGGTTGCAACTCTACCCCTACATGATTAAACATTGTTTTCCAATCTTTACCTACTATACACCAATATTGCTATAAAGTCAAGGTTCATTATTTCTTTGTTTATATTTTAAGAAAAATACTCTGGCCATAATTTAGATACATTCATTTCACGAAATTCAGCTAACCTTTTTACATAAGACAACCCCTTTTGAAAATAGTCTTCTGATCTATCTTTATATAATTCCGTTACGAAGGGACAATTATTTTGATTTTTATATTTTTCTATCAAATTTTCCTTTACACTATCTGGCAAATGTCGAACATTTAACATTGACGGACTCTGAACTATTGATGGAGTTGTTACCGTAATATCAAAATTTTCACGATAATATTTTTTAATCTCCAATAGTTCATTAACATTTAATATAAAAACTGTGCAACTAAGTTGGGTAATATGTTCTTTTGCCTCCATCAAATTATTTTCAAACGATTCTACATCTATAGGATATCTTATGAAAGATAACTTATCTTTATAATGGTCACAAGAAACATTGAAATTAACTTTTTTAAATTTATCCACCAAATCATAGATACTATGATTTCTATATTTTAATGATGTAAAATTTGTATCATAAGTAAGACTTATATTTTTTGCCATATCATCACTAATTTCCATCATCAATTCCCAATGTTTCGGTAAAAGTAATGGTTCTCCACCAGTTAAATGAAACTCATCAATTAGATGAATATGGTCAAGTATATCTTTTTTAGTTTCTTCCCATTGTTTATAAGTATTTCCTCCATATGGATTTGATAAAGACCAAAAAATATCACCCAAACCAGAAGTTTTTAGCTCATTAGCTTTTGTTGTAGAATTGTGTGGATGGCACATCACACAACTTAAATTACAATAGTTTCCATACATTCGCAATTTAATAGATATTTTACCCACTTCCGTAGGCATAAGTTTGTCTGTAATGAGTTTTGTTCTATGAGAATGCCCTACAGATTCTTCATGTTTATAACACGTTATACATAATGGATTTTTTTCTCCATTTAACATCTTTTCTCTTATTTCATTCATTTCATTTGATAAGAAAAATTTAAATGGAGTTATCTCCTTAGTTTTAAATTTAGTTGAGATATGTCCCTTAACGGCATAGCAACATAAATTATAATAGCCATGATTAGAACTATAAATTTCATTAAAAGCAAGTGGACAATAACTTTTATTCATGATAGACTACCTCTTTAGATTTACCACCACCACAATAGCGTTGACAAACTACAGGAACGGTATTAAATTTTTTAAACTCTTTCCATTCTTTTGATTCGATAATGTCCTCTACCTTATCCACATTATCAAGCTTAAACTTGTCCTGTATAATATCAGAAAACTCTTCATCTTGTAATAGAAACCCTGTATCACACCAACAACATGGAAGTATGTACCCCGTAGAAGAGTATGCTGGTTCCTTATTATCGTGAATACAACTTGGTCTGAAATTTTTGTTTGATTTCATCATTATACTCTTTTGTTAAATAGTGGTTAACATCATCAGGTTTGTAAGGATCATTTTCGTTCCATCGTGAAGAGTGTTGTTCCTTAAATATCATACCGTGTTTTTTTGCCATATCTTTTGCTTGATCTATATGATCCTGATTATATTTAAAAACGATATACTGCCAATGGGTTTTAATACCCATCAATGTTGCAAGTTTCATTACCTCAAATAGTCGAGTTCCGTCTTGATTAATCCTATACAAATGACTCTCTTCTGGCAAGCCATCTAAACCAAAATGCCATTCAGCATTAGGATTACTTTCAAACGCACTCTCATACCAATCCATCGGCTTTTGCGATACAGCTGTAGATACCTTTACTTTGTGGTCTATAGATAAAGATAAAAACTCTATAAACTTAGGATGCATTACTGGATCAGAAATAGACCCACAGAAATTTAGACTATCAAAGTATGATAATATTTTCTTATAGTTATCTATAGATATATCGTGTCCAAAGTTCCCTAGTCGTTTTAAAGACTGTTGCCTTCTACATTTCGGACATTCTAACGCACACCTATATGATATGTCAAGATTTATAGAGGCCATGTTTCCCTATTTCTTTATATAATATATTGCTAAGTTTTTAATCATTATGCTAAGGCACGAATCCTCTCAACTAGTCTATCTGCCCGTTTGGTTACCTGACGATACCATCGCGAGTCAACCATCTCATCTGCGGCGGCATTCCAATCACGGGAATCCACACCACGCTTCATACCCTTGAATTTACTCAAACGAGTACGCCCCATATTGAACATCATATTAGCAATCACTTGCTGAGCTTCTTCTGGCAAATTGTGAAAGTCTGAGTAAAGGATGTTGCAGTCTCGCAAGACGCTTTGGATATCCGACTCGAAGGTTTCAGCGACTCGATCAGAAGAAACGGGGGTGCCCAAACTTTGTCCCTGTTCTGGGTCAGATTCCGTAACAAGATGGCCGATACCAAAAGTAGCATAGCCGAGATGGTCATTATAAATCTCATATACACATCCTTCATCAAATTCTAATTGTTCCCTAAGTTGTTCTAAATTCATTATTCCATTCCTATCCCAAGTTTAATCTTATTAATGAGATAACTACGAACGAAGCCACTACGGACAATATCACCGATAGTATACTCAGTACAGTTAAACTCATTCATTTCCTCAAGTATTTTGAGGAAGTTGTGTAAACCATTTTTTTCATTTGTTCTCTGTAAATCACTTTGGTCAAAATCGCCACAGAACATAATACGAGAGTCCTGTCCTACGCGAGTGATGATTGTGTCCAGTTCATGAAAGTTCATATTCTGACATTCATCTACTATAATGATTGCGTTATCAAATGTCAATCCTCTTAGGAAAGAAGTTGACAGAAAATATAGTGTGCCCTGTCCTTTGAGACGATCATACAGATTGCTGAACGACTGTTCGTTAGGTTGTTCAAACATGAACTGAACCATGTTCTGATACGGCACCTGATAGAGTGCAGCTTTGTCTTCCTCATCACCCGGCAGGAAACCAATCTCGCGTGTAGGAATGAGTGAACGAACCAGAACCACCTTCTCGTATTTGGACTTTAAATCCATAACTGCTTGCAGTGCAAGATATAGGGATACAAAAGTTTTACCTGTTCCCGCAGCGCCAAACATAAACTGGTTCTTGCCCTTCTTAAAGGATTCAAAAACTACTTTCTGATTTTCAGTGATGGGTTTGATTGCCACCAAATTGTTATGATTGATCTCTTTGTTTTTCTTAACGCTTGCCATTATATATCCTTATAGTAAGAAGAGGGGGGTGCCGGGGGTGGACCCCCCCTCTGATGCATGGGCGGATTGACTTCCCAGCTTGCGTAGACACTGTGCGTCCCTTGCTGAAGTTTGATATCTCGCCCGCATCGATTCTATTTATACTAGATAACACCATGCTTTTTAAGCACTGATCGAGTTTTTTGCTGTTTGGTGGGTTCGCCACCGTAACGATCTGCGAGGGCAGAGCCGGGATGTGCAGCTGCAATGCGTTGAAGGTTCTCTGTCATACCACCGTCTTGTTTAGGACCAACACCCATGATATGATCACCAACAGTAGCAAACCCGCCGGGAATTTGTCTGATATGCGAATTCTTTGATAATAATTCTTCGCGTTCAGCATTGGAGATCATTTCATCCCACTCCATTCCGTTCTGTTCGTTAAAAAACGTGTATATAGGCATTATGTAAACATCTCCAATTGTTTAGGATTGCTGTCAATTTTCTCTACTGGAGATTCACCCGGTTCGAAGGGAATAATGAAAGTCATTCTCCAGCTTTCAAGTTCTTCTATTCGTTTCAGCAATTCTGTTTCTATTTTAGTTGGACCAACGTGCATTTTATCTTCACGCATTCGCCGTCCCATGTAATCCCAGTAACTCTCTTTTTGCATTAAACCACTCCGGTACTACTCTACACTTCCATGTAGCAAAGTTTGATTTCTCTTCTATATAGTACTTCTGATATGCGTCAACAGTATCCTCACCCTTGCAGGATTCAGGCATACACTGAGGTGGGTCAGTAAATCCAACCATAGGAATTGAAACAGGGCAACCACTGAGGGGAACTAACAATCGTTCTGTGGCGTGATGTTTCCCGTATCGATAAGTGTATTCTTTCATCAGAGCGCGCATGTGGTCATTCAACCATATGTAATTTTCAAGACTAGAGCGAACCCAGATTGTGCTTGGATGGTTCTTGTGAGCTAGTTTATACAGACCCTTACGATCAGCATAATCATCACCGTCAAGGACACGATGTGCAGTGGAGAGCATCTGTGCGCTCTCCAGTATCATCTTGACCACATGTTTGTCACACATCATTTGTGCGGCAATTACAGGGTCACGGTCTAAGTAAAATATATTCATTTGATTTCCTCAAGTGTGTCCATAACAGCGTTCATTCTTCATTCCTTTTCGAATCCAACAATAACATCTTACCTTGTTTTTCATCTAATGTCAAGACCCTTTCAGTCTCAATCATGTCAATTATCAGGCTAGTGATACTAACTTCTTTGTCTAACTCGCCAATTCTCTTTTGTAGTTTTATCAGCGTTTCCTGATAATACTCAATCTCCTGTTGCTTCTTGAGTCTAGATTCAATCAGCTCTGTCAGAGAAACTACGTTATCAGTCATCAGGCATTACCAATCTTTGTAAATTTGGCGGGAAGTAACTTGGGCCCTTCATCACCTTGCCGTCTTCACGATAGATAGGTTTGCCATCTTCGCCAAGTTTACTCATATTAGAACGCTGAACTTCTTCAAAGCATTTATCTAAGTCGATACCCAAAGCAGCACCCATACCATAAGTGACGTATAGAATATCGGTTAGAGCATCAGCAATTCCATTCATATCTTTAGAGTTCGTTGATTCATAAAGTTCAGTAACCTCTTCATAAATCAAATCTAGACGCAAATCTACCACCTCTTCAGAAGGTAGTTTTGGTGATTTTTTGACTTCTTGGTCAAAGGTATTCATGAAAAGTTTGACATTCTCAAAATTTGTTGGCATCTATTTTCCCCATTTATAAAAGATATGATCCTGTATTTCTACAGTCCTTGTCTTGGTCTTTGCCCATGCAGGCATTACATAGTCTGCATGGTAATGTGTTGCACCATCAGTGATATCATAGAATGGCAGTTCATTGGACAGGATAGAATGAGAAAGACTCAACATTTTATTATATGTGGTCTTGTCTTTTGGTTTGTCTGACTTACCGTCACAGAACCATGAGAATTGACATCGATGCTTGATAGGAATTCTTACTTTGGGGTCTTTCCATGATGATCTAGTTGGTCCTTGTTGCACAACTCCACAGATTGTATTAGGAAACCTGTCATCATTTACACGATTAAGAACAACTGCCGTGACGGCCATCCATCCGGCAGTTCCTTGGTTCCTTGCCTCATAATACATGTTCTTTGCAAGACAGGTTGCAGACTTATTATATTGAACATTAGGTGGATTGGGAGCTCCTGCAACAATCGCAGCTCCGATTACAAATGCTTCAAGTCCGTTCATGCTTCACCCATTTGTTCAGTGAGATACCGTTTGGCGTACTCAGTCGCTTCGTTGCTTTTGAAGTACATACCAACATCCTCAATCACCTCATCAATATTGTAGTCATTCGGAATAGGCCCACCGAAGAAATATCCATTACAGAACGCCTCAATTTCCATCATCCAGTTTTTCATATTACTCATTATGCGTTCTCCTGCATATCTCCACGTTCTCCGATTCCAACATCATTACAGAACCGAACGAACAACCCCAACTGACGACCAAATGCCTCAATTTCCCAAGGGTAGTCCCAATAATCAACTTCATTCTGGTACATCTTCTCACCCTTGAAGCGCACCATATTAGGAGTATTGTAATACTCATACATCTCATCTTTTGCCCACTGCTTGACGTGAACCATCTCATGAGCAAGGGTGATTAGAATGTTACGAATGCTCATGGTAGCATCAAGTTCAATCGTGAACTCACGGTGACGCCGCCCCTCATCTTCCCATATGGCAGACCCTTCCATATTAAATTTCTTATAAAGGGTGCGGTCAAGGTTGATGTTGATTTCCAAAGCATTCATCAAACGCTTACCCATCAACTTTTCAGCATACCACCACGCAGCACGATTAACGAGAGTGCGGGTTGCCTTGTTAGAACCTTTAATATTTAGAAGCATGTTGTCTCCTTGATTTCCGATTATACCTAAGTATAACATTCCCAGAAGGGTTTGTCAAGAGGAATCTTACGCCAAATCACCATTTTCTGCCATGCCGTATAAACCCCATACCATAATCCCAATACCAACAGTAGCAAGTAGAATGGCTGTAGAAAGGGCAGCGGTGCCTTCAGCAGCACCGACTCCCGCGATAATGACACACATACCAGTTACAAATCTAATCATATTCAATCTCCTATATTAAGTAAAGGGGTCCGGTCCAGTTGATGGTATAACCACCGTCAACGATGTTTCCCCGTGATTTGTTCCGAGCAGGAGCAGCATAACCAGCGGCTTTCAAAATGTCACCCTTCCGAAACTTCTTGTCGTTGTCAGTGTTGACAACAAAACCCCAAACGCTACCACCTTCGGTAAATACCTTGATGTATTTATTACCAACCTTGAAGGTAATCTTCTCGTTGAACTCAGCGATCATCGTCTTATTGGTTTCCGTCAAAGCGTCAAGACCCTTGGCACCAGCACACCGTGTGGTCCAGTTAAGGTAATCTTCTTTGATGTTCTCAATCAGGGTGGTCATTTCGTTGTTCATCGTGTCTCTTCCTTTGTTTTCTCAGTTTATACCTAAGTATAGACCAAAAATCAGGCTTTGTCAACAAAAATCGTAGCATCTAAGTCATTGATTCTAAAGGAAACTTAAAAAAAGAATCAAACACTAAGTCCTTGATTTAAAAAGGACATCTGTATAATTTAAATAAGTCATTAAAAAATATTTAGCATAGCCGGGAGCAAGTGGTGGATTCCCTCTATGTAGATAAGTCCACATAGGAGGAAATATTAATAGACTGCCTTTTTTTGGTTTTATAACATCTTGAAAAATTGGAAATACTGTTTCACCACCACCAAAATCATCATTTAAATATACCATCATAATTAGAAATCTTTTAGCAGCTGCATGAGAACTAACATCAACATGGTCTTTAAATTGTTCGGCCTCAGTACTTCCGTCAGTGACTAAAAATCTTTTCATTCTAAATTCTTCATAACCATATTTTTCTGGCCATTGAAGATGATGTAAACCAATATCTTTTTTATATTGATCAATTACTCCAAGAAATTTTCCAAGAGCAATTTCATTAAGAGATTCAAATCTATCAAACCCCATTGGATTCATTCTTTGACAATTGCAATTTCCACAAATGGGTTGTCCAGCTGATCCAACCTCATTACCATAGCAGATGCTAGTATCAAATACCACATCTTTATCTTTTTCCATAGTCTCTTCAAAATAATCAACATATTGATCACATATATCATCGGATAAAAAATTATCATAAACTCTGGTGTAAAAATTTAAATCATTCTTCATCACTAATGTCTCTTTGTCTATATACTCCACCTATAGGTGTCTGAATAATAGTTTTTCTATTAAATTCTCTATGGACATAACAAGAGGTTGTTATAGCTTCAACAGTAATAGATCGCAAACCATTAAAATGGACAGGTATAAACTCTTCATATGAATCTAATAGTTCTTTAGATTGTCTATGCATATCACTATTGTCTAAAATTATTATACCACCCCTGTTTAATCTTTCTACTGCTAATTTAACACAACGATATTTTGCGCCCTTCTCATGACCACCATCAATAACGATAACATCAAAATTATTATCAATATTATCTATAGCTTGTACAAATTTATTACCAGTTTTATGTTGAATTTCTATTTCGGGCTCAACATTTTTAACAATATTAATCCATTTAATATCAGTGTCAACACCATAATATTTAACACCCTGCGCTAACCACCAAAGACTACTGTTACCACAACCCCATTCAAAAACATTTGCGTTTTTAAAATCAATATTAGTAAGATATTCTATACATGGATAAGTATATAAAGGTAGAGGTTTCCCCACACCATCTACAGCCATACCTGTTCTAGATGAATCTAGAAATCCATATTCATTTCCAATTAGTTTAGATATGAATGTAAGATGTAAATCTTCAATTGGTAATTTTACACCATTAATATTTACTACATTACCCATTCCACTTATCCGCCTGATGCCATACCCTTTGCCTGTGGATACTGATCAGGTTCAACTCGTTTGTATTCATCATCCCAATCAAACGCTTCCTTAACCACATTATCAGATAGGCCTTTGTATTTACGGTGTAATTCCTTCTTCTTTGCGGCAACCAGCAGTTCTGCTTCATCAGACTGAAGTGCTTCAAGCATCTGAACGAACATCAATTCACGTTTGTTTTGATGCAAATTAGGATTACCACCCTTGATGAAGTGATACAATTTCCTGACCTCTTGCTGCAATGAGGTATGCTCTGTGCCTTCTGGTGCATCATTCGGTGCGTATGGTACATCACCTTCGGGTAGTTCCCATACGATTTTTGGGTCAAAGGACGACTTGCAGATCATGCGAAGTGCATCAGTCTGGTACTGCCTCAAAAAGCTTACCTTTTCCTTCTTTGTTTTCATTTTAGAAACCTGTGTCAAGATTTCAGCAAAACTGCGTGTGTATGTGTCGATTGCCATTAGAATTCTCCTATCGATTCAACGAGGTTGCGTAACCTCTTCTGTGTAAAATAATTTAGTAGTTTGCTACGGTCACCATCTGGTGCATCTTTGTACTCTTTCAGTATATCAAAAAATAACTCAGGTGGTGATTCTTTGAGGTCAATAAGTTTCTTGTTCCTCTGGAAATTCCGTTTGACCTCATCATTAGGAAACTCTCCCTCAACCATAGCCTGAATTTTCTTTCTGCTCAGAGGTTTCTGTCGCAACCCATCAACAAAGGTATTGTCTGGTGACAACACATTAGGAACACCATCACTGCTGTCACCCTTTAGAACATGCTCACTCAGATAGATATCTGGGTCAATGCCGTTCACAAACTTCTTGGTGATTGGGCTGTACTGTGTCACGTTACGGAATTTCTGCAACTGAATGAAATCCTTGTCGCCTGACAGGATCAAAGTCTTACCGTTGTCGAACTCTAATTCACCACATAGTGCAGCAATGATATCATCTGCTTCTGCACCATATACCTCAAGATGTTTGTAGGGAAAGAACTCTTTCAGTTCTGCCTTGATTGCGTTCAACACTTCAAAGATAGCATCCCAATCATTTGTGGATTTTTCTCTACCCTTCTTACGACTGTGCTTGTACTCAGGGTAATAGTCCCGCCGCCAGTAGTGCTTGGAGTCGTAGCACAGAACCAGCTCACCATACTCATCACAAAACTTCATGCGATACATGCGTAGTGAGTTTAGAATCATATGACGAACCATATCCTCATCGGGTGCAGTCTGCTTTGTCATGTGCAGATGCATCATCACGGATGCAACTGAAATTTGGTTCATGTCAACTAATATCATAATTATTCTTTCGTTCTACTTATTTATAATGTTCGCATTGAAGCTCATCATGCGTCGTTCACCTTCTACAGAGAAGGGATACACAAGATGCTTCAACCAAGATGGAAACACAAGGAACTTGCCTACCTCTGGTTTGAATTTTATATTATCTGCACGAAATGGTTGTGACTCACCAAACCCAAATTCGATCAAACCTTTTGCCGGATAGTGATCTTGAAAATCTTCTTCCCATTCATCGTTCATACCCTCTGGCACCTTGAGATAAACACCAGCAGAGAAGTCACCGTTATGGTGATGAAAAGGATTAAAGTCACCGGCATACTGACTTACCACCCAACTATGAGTCAGATGGATATTGTCGAGGGTTGGTTTCTTTCCAGTTTCCATTCGAGCCCACGGGTTATTTCTCTTCTTATCAATCATATGAAGCAGATAATCTAGACAACCCTGTTTCATAGTCTTGAATAGAAATGACCTATCGTCTGGATCAGTGACAGGGATCAAAATCTCCTTGTTCACCTTACCGACAAGCTTATGTGACCAATCCCACTGCTTGCTCTTTTCTTCACTAGACAAAACATCATCAGCAACGTCATTGACAATATCAACAAACCTGTCTGGAACTGTTGTCTCTAAAATCGTAGGACTAAATGGTTCATGAAACTTTGGGGTCATCGTCGTCCTCTATCAAATTTGCCAATTCGGCAATAGTCTCGAAATCAACTTCTGTTTCATAAGAACCATCATCATCATGAATATTAACATATTCTTCCATGAATTTTTGTGTTATATGTTCCATTCCCATATCTCTATATATTGAACCGTTCACCATCGAAATAACCATTGCCATGTCACGAATAAACTCTTTCGCACCAACATCAATACCATTCTCACTCATGGTATGAATCATCTGGACCATCAAACTCCGAGTAAGTTCCTCAGCGAATTGCATGTCCTGTTGCATTTCAAGAACATCTGTATCAGGAATTTTTACTTCTCTTCCGCTTTTTACGGACCACGGGCCCTTTATCACGTTTTCCGGTGGGTTCTGGTTCTGGTCGTTCGTCATTTGTTAGTCCTCTTTCTTCATCAAACATTTCTTGTGTCCATACTAATCCCAAATCAGGATAGAATGTTCCAACGTCTCGTTTCGGTTCACCCTTCCGTGGGCCATACCAGTAGTATGCTAAAGCAACACATCTATTGCGTACTTTATTTTGCATCTGTGCTCCATAGAACATATCAATCCAATCACCCGTGCGAAGATACGATAACATACTACGAATATAACCGTCATGCATTGCAAGTTTTGCATCTGCACCTGTAATCTTTTGACGTACAGCAGCACGTTCAGACTTTGCATAATCCTTCTGAACTTTAATCCACTCTTTGACCCTCTTGGGACTTAGTTGGTGTTCATCAGGTAGATCACGCAAACTCTCATGAATGTTAGTCTTACCATAATCAGGATTCTTTTCTGCCCTTGCTTCTCGCGCCTTTGCAAGACGTTCTGATGCAGCTGCTTTCTGTTCATCAGACATGGGTTTGCGAGGTTTGCGTTTCTTAGGCTCTTTCCACTCACTATTGTCTGTGGTCGCAGTAATTTTCTTTCTAGTCATTCTTATCCCTTTAGGAAATATTGAAAGATACCGTTGAGAAAGATTGCACAGGCAACCGCGTTCACAACGATGAGTGACCTATCGTTCCACATGATTGCAACCCACAACCAACCAGAAACCCCAACAAACTGTAGATACATGTTGTAGGGATAAAGGTTGTTTGTAGTCATGATCATTGCCACGATAAGAACTAGTGACGACGCCCACTTAACATACCAACTAAGAGGATGGTCATGTTTAAGCGGAGTAGACGTTGTAGAAGGATTTTCATGTTCCTTCAATTCCATTTTCAATATCCTTGTTCTTCCATTCGTTTTTGGAGATTACGTTTCTGCCGCCGTTTAGCTGCCGCACGTTCGTGTCGCTTCTTCTCACCTTTCGATGTATAAAACTCTCGTTCTCGCAATTCATTAAAGAACCCGTCTTCAGTGAGTCTCTTTTTCAGAATCCTCATCGCTTTGTCAACATTATTATTACGCACTTCAATTCTCACACTATTTCTCCTTCTTTTGAATAGTATACACTCTTTAGGTCAAATAAGTCAATGCACTTTTGGCATCCACTACACGGTTTTGACATACCAGTAATCCATTTTTTGTTTGTTGAATTTCTCTTTGATCTTACAATATATAGTTCGTTCATTTTACCATTTTCTCTTCCATTTCGCCACCATGAACAACATGCATATGAATTGGACAACCGCTAGACTTAATGTAAGAACGCCCGCCATCAATCATATTGCCGTTCTCGAACTGCTTATAATCATGTCGATGGGCACTGTATTGTAGATTACCATCATCATCTTCTACAAGACCAAACTCTACTTGTTCAATCCTATCAGCATTGGTAATCATTATCTTGCCGGCTATGTAATGATAAATGCCAAAATACTTGTTACCAAACTCAGGATGTGGCGTGTCACGATAGAAGATATCCATCGCTTGTGCTTCGTGTCCTAGTGCAGATGTACACACATAGGTAACAGGAACTCCATCTTTCTCTGAATAGAGTTTGCAAATCTTATCAGTATCAAATTGTGGTTCGTGTTTAATCATTTTTGTATCCACCATCGGTTCAATTCCACAAATTTTCATAATATTTTTCTTTTCTTTAGAGAGTTATAAAGCTCCTTTATCTTATCAAGTTCAGGATGAGAGTTAATCCACATACCAGTATCAGGTGAAAATTGTTCTTTGAAGAACTTATCCATTACAGGATTGCCAGTTTTAATGCTCGTATTCACTTTTTTTGCAAGAGCATCAAACTCAGCATCGTTCATAAAAGAGTAGTTTTTCTTCTCATATGCATAAGCAGCAAGAGAGATACGAATACGAATACGCCTCTCATATTCAATCTCTGCCATTAGTTCAGATGGAATAGGTGGTCCCATTTTCAATCCCACAAGTGTTCATAATATTTACCAAACAGCCTAAACCCGTTGGTCATTCGTAGTTGATGTGCTTTGCTACCTTCGTCGTCAGTCCATTCAAAACGACCACTAAAAAGTCCACCGTCTTCGCCTTCGATGTATGGACCATAGTAATCTTCTTGCCAATGATCTCTACATTTTTGTTCGAATGCCCAAATCATTTCATCTAGCACCCAGTCCCAACGCTCAAAATGTTTAGAATCAGCATTGCCACCTTTACAGTATTCATCAATATTCTCTTTAGTAGCTTGTAGTTCTTTTGGAACATCTGCATTAGTTACAAGGGGAGCGCCATGTTTTGTAGCTTTTAACTGTATAAGCATAGGCAGGATAATAGGAGCAAGGGTGTGATCCACACTCCAAGTGTCCCAAGGATCAATACGCACTTCGAACCTTTGTCTTTCAAGTTTGTCTAAAGTTTTGTTAATGGTTTTGTTGTATACCCACTGAAGACCATCTTGAAGTGTCTCAAGTGTTTTTTCGAGTCGAGTGTTACTTTCAGTCCATTCTCGATTGTATTTTTTATCCATGTAGCGATCATGAACATAACTGACCCAGCGATCATTATAGGATTTAATCGACACCTTCATTTTTCAATCATCAATTCCGGCTTGATCCATACCCGATCCATACCCGGCTATAGCCTTGCGAATCCATTCGACCTTGTAATCCTTACTCCATCCTCTAAGATAATTATTATCTTTATCGAACAGTTCCAGTATTTCATCTTCGTTCATGGTAGTAGTGTCTGTAATGTATTCTCCCATATGTTTTTGAGAGAACTCTTCACAGTTGTCCTGCGTTACAGTGTCTTCAGCCCATTCAATTGCAGTGCCGTGCTTCTCAGGCAAATCATCCTTGTGCATTACATAACGTATGCGAAACGATGAAATAGCAGTAACAACAACATAATCTTTATTTTTCATTCTCACACAACCTCAACCAACTTATATCGCTTGCCATTCATTTCGATGAAAATATCTTCACTAGTATCAAAATCTTTAACATTGTAATATACCTGAGCATTGTCATAGACCCTAGCATCGCCAAAGACTCGAGCATTACCCGAGACCCAAGCATTACCCGAGACCCAAGCATTGTCATAGACCTTAGCATCACCATAGACCTTAGCATTGCCATAGACCTGAGCATTGCCAAAGACCATAGCATCATCACCATAGACTCGAGCATCGCCAAAGACCCTAGCATTGTCATGTACCCCAGCATTACCCGAGACCTCAGCATTACCATAGACCCAAGCATCACCATAGACCCAAGCAACACCATAGACTCGAGCATCGCCACAGACCCTAGCATCGCCAAAGACCTTAGCATTGTCATAGACCCAAGCAACACCATAGACTCGAGCATCGCCAAAGACCCCAGCATCACCATAGACTCGAGCATCACAATAGACCCTAGCATCGCCAAAGACCCGAGCATCACCAAAGACCCAAGCATCACCATAGACCTGAGCATTGCCAAAGACCTTAGCATTGTCATAGACCTTAGCATAATCAAAGACCTTAGCATAATCAAAGACTCGAGCCTCGGCTCCTACATATGCAGTCTCATCAACAGTAGCGGTATCAGCAACCCAGCCACCACCTTTAGGGTGTTTGTGAGCCGGGACTGGACCATTGTCGTCACCAAAATCAAAAGTAGTCATGTTCATTTAATAATCCAATCCATGTTCATCCAATCAGTATCTTCACCACAGATAAAGAAGTGTCCAGACTTCTCTGGGAATGCCTTGCGAAGAATGTTCTTGAGTTTTTCATTCTCCAATTCAAGAGAAGTGATCTCATTAATCATGGGCCCATGCAATTTATAGTTTTCCTTATCCATTCAATCTTCTGATCCTTTGTCCATTCACGCAGATAATCATTATCTTTATCAAACAGTTCAAGCATGTCCTCTTCATTCATCTCAACAGTATCAACAATATATTCACCCATGTGTTCTTGGGAGAACTCTTCACATTCTTCAGCAGTCACTGTATCGTTAGCCCACTCAGGGGCATTAACTGGCTCTGATGGATTTAGTTTTTGTAAATCATCACGGTGCATTACATAACGCATTCGATGCGATGAAATAGTAGTAACAACAACATAATCTTTATTATTCATCTTATCCTCGCCTCATCTTTGCAATCTCTTCTGCCTGTTTCTTACCACGAACTGGAACAGCATTAGATTTGTGCATCTGTGCAATACCGATAATCTCAGTTCCAGTATAAACATTCTCTTCACGTTTAGCCATGCTGGAATTATAGAATTGGTCGGAGTGAGAGGATTTGAACCCCTGACCCTCTGCTCCCAAAGCAGATGCGCTACCAGGCTGCGCTACACTCCGTTTGTTGGTGGGCCCGGCAGGATTCGAACCTACGACAACGCCGTTATGAGCGGCGGGTTCTGACCGCTGAACTACAGGCCCGTTATATCCCATCTTCTTGAGAAACTTTGCGTGTTTACGCTCTGCCTCTAGGACAGACTTGGACTTATTTTTCTGTTTGCGCTTGCGAGTATTCGTAGTCGAATAATACACAGGCAATAAATGCATACCGCTCATTATATAACTATAACTTATTTTTTAGGATTTGTCAAGTAGTTTTTTTAGATTCTTTAACCGCATTTGCGATTAATTCTGAAATAGGAATCAATTCTTTGTCACCATCCTTATCCACTGAGGTTTCAACGAAGCCCTCTTTTTCTAGGGTATCAAGCATAGACCCAACGATATCCTCAACATTTGCGGTTGAGAAATAGTTTCCTGCATAATATGCAGCACCAATTGCACCCATTGCGAGGGCAGTGTGAAGATAAACATCCATAGTTCTATATATCTCTTTTAATTTCCGAGTGTCTATACAGTATACATGAAAAGGGGGGTCTTGTCAAGGACTTTTTTAGAATCTAGAAAGAAATCTTGCAATTGGATAAACAAATGGTAGAAGTGTTATGGCCATAAAGAGATTGACGCCTGTGTGTGCTATTGCAATTCTCAGTGTTTCACCTTTGGGCATACCATCAGAGACAAGCACTCCCGCCAGCCAAATCGTTCCAGTTGTTCCAATGTTCGCTCCAAGGACAGCAGCAATTGCAGCAGGAAGGGGAACCGCACCAGATGCAACAAGTGCAATGATCGCAGTAGTTGATAGAGAAGATGACTGCCACAACAGGGTCATTACAATACCACCGAAGAACATCCAGTAAGGATTATGAATAAAGTAACTGAGGTGATCCATGTTACCCATAGACTTCATTCCACCAGAGAACATTTTCAAACCAATATAGAAAACTACCAACCCAATTAGGGTTGTGATAACAGGGTTACCCAAATCCATTTTCTTCACCTTCTTGTATAATTGTTTAGACGTTTTATCCACCAGAGTTACCTTCTCTAATATGTATGTTGTATTTCTATAATGTAACAAAAATTTAACAAAAAGTCAAGTTACTTTGTCGTCGCAATGAACACACCGTTCCAATCTTTGTCTAGTGGCTGGGTCTTCATGAACTCACACCTCTCAATCCACATGGTATAGTAGTTTCTCATTCTTCCATCAAACTCTACACTCAAATCATTGCATAAACGAATGGCATGGTCAAAATATTGATTGCGATAATACTCATGCATCTTTATGTGTTGACTTTCTGCAAAGCCCCAATTCGTATTCTTCATCATCCAATCCATATCACACAGAACGGTATAGATGCGAATACCCACGGTCTTACCCTTAACTGCCAGTTCATCAACCTTGAGGTAGAAGAAGTCATCCTTGGTCATGTCATAGGTAGACTCTCCTACCAATAGTAGACATCCATACTCTTTACACTTGGATTCGATACGAGCGGCAGTCGATACTGCATCACCCAGAACATCATAAGAATGACGCTTGGTACTTCCCATCTCTCCAAGGTAACCAAGGCCGGTATTGATACCAGCACCCATACCCACAGGGGGACGACCTTCAGAAACGATTTTATCATTAAACTTCTCCACTGCACTCAACATTTGTAGTCCAGTTTTTACTGCACTCCTTGGATGATCATCATCGTCAATGGGTGCATTGTGTATGTGCATAGACGCATCACCGATATACTTAATAACCATACCATCAGAGTCTAGAATAGGCTGAGTGATTGCATCCATATATCCATTCATGATTTCGGTAAGGCCCTTAACATCATCACCGAAACTCTCACCCAATGGTGTGAACCCACGAAGATCAGAGAAACAAATACTGATCTCTTTCTTCATACCATCTTTGATAAGTGCAGGGTTTTCCTGTAGTAACCGAACCACGGTAGGCGAAGCATACCCTGCGAACTGCTTCTTGATTTCCATCTTCTCTTTATATTCTTCCATGAACCGTAGGAACGCAGCAATGGCCCACACCACAAACATGGTGAGAACAGGATAAGACCAATCTACTAGATAACTATACTCTGTAAAGAGGTAGGATGACCCGTAGAAGGAACCAACAAGAAATATGGGTAGTAACACTGCACCAAAATACCATGTCATTGTCAGCACCACAATTGTGAGGATTAATGCACCGGCACCACTGGCTGCAAGTTCTGCTAGGTCTGTCCAGAATGGTCTAGTGATATTTCGACCTGTCATCATGGTTGCCAGTGATGCAGCAATGAGATCATGGGATTGTATAGTGCCGACAGGTGTAGATACGTTACTCTCTAGTCCTGATGCAGTCATACTCAATATCACAATCTTACCACTGAGATCAGGCAACTTCTCATGCAACGCATACACGGGTGTCTTCCACTTGAAGTCCAACCAGATATTACCATTAGCATCAGTGTCTATCATTTTATACTTCGGTATGCGTAGTTTCTCCACACCAGCAATACCTGTCTTCATCTGAAAGGATATATCACCAGAAGCTATGCGTAAAATCTCCATACTGATAGATGGAAACAGTTTACCATCTGATGCAATGACCAGAGGCATACGACGAGTCACGCCATCTTTCTCTGGTGCGATTACCATCATACCAACCGCATTGGCACTCTCTGCAATTTTTGGAATAGGACCAACCACGCCGGGATATCTATACACCCACGGTTGCCAATCTTCTCCAACGGTTGCGACACCACGAACCACACCAGTGTTACTCTTGTCGTTGCTGGGTATCTGTCCTATAACTGTAGGAGTCTTTTTGAGTATTTTGGCAAGTGCATCATCTTTACCAAATCTGTCTGGGTCTGCAAATAGAATAGGAACAACCACAATAGAGGCACCCGCCTGATAGAGTTCTATAATTTTGTTTGCAACCATGTTTCTGTCCCAAGGCCACTGCCCTAGTGTTCTGATTGTCTGATTGTTAATCTCTACCGTTGCTAGGTTAGAGAGAGTCATTGACTCCTGATTGCGTTGGTGTTGGTCCAGTGCTTTCAGTCGCACCATGTCTAGAAACCAAGGGTCTGCAAAACGCAATCCACACAATATTAAAATCACACATAATGATATAATCCACTTTTTCATTTTAATTTCCTTGCGTCACTGAGACACTACACCCTCCTGATGTTTGACAATTCTGAGTAAGAGAATAAGACTGTGCGGTATTGCCCTGTTGTGTCATTGTCATATCAGTATGATATGAGCCCGTCAAGTCTATTGTCGCAGTATGTGCTCCATCTCCCTTTTGCATAAGTTCTTGTTCGCCACCATCAGTTCTTACAATCATATTTAGGGTTTTGTTTGCGTTTCCCTTTTGGGTGACGAAGGTATTGTTGTTGTCTCCACCAAAGTAATATATCTGTGCATAGTGGTCAGCATTACCTGTGCCTGTCTCTTGTCCTACCTTTATGCTATTACCGTTTGCGTGTACGTCTAGGTTGACTGTATGACCACCATATTCTGAACTAGGTGTTGTGCCAGAACAGGTTGTGTCTGTGCTGCTAGAGAATGTCGCACCCTGACAAACGTGTAACTCATTACTGTTACCCGGCATATGAAAACCTATTCGATTAGAGTCCGAGCCTGTGGTATTGTACTGTTCAAATTTAAGCGTGTTGTTATTACCATCCAAATCACCACCCCATGCTTTACCAGAACCCCAATAGGAAACCCAACTGATGGTGTTGTTGTTTCCCTCTTGTTTGAAATCCAGTTCATTGCCAGTGCCCTCCATCGACAAATTGATAGAGTTATTATTACCGTCAATATCTATGTTGACAGTAGTATCTGTGCTTGTGCCAATCTGTTCAAGATACACGCTGTTGCCAGCAAGTGCTGTGCTACTCAGACTGATAGATAGTAATAATGTTAGAAGCGTCCTCATCTCTCGTTGTTATCTCCGGTACAGGTATTCCCCCCTGTGTTAAATTAATGGTGTATCCATAGTCGTTTATCAAATCCAGTTCTATTGTACTATTTCCTAATCTCCGTATGATGCGTGTGCTATTTCCATCAATTAATGTGTTGACCTGTGTTACCTTATTGAACCCAGATGTTCTACCATCAATATGATCTGATAACAGCGCAAGTTGATCCAAGATATTCCCAAGCAACTCCACATTCAAATCGTTAATATCCAACTCGTTAAATTCAAATAGATCATCCTCAAGTTCATTCTTTTCCAAATCTACAAACTCAAGGAAATCAATATCCAGTAAATTTTTACCTTTCTTTGAATCTTTAAGTATCTTAATAATCTTCTTCTTCGGTGGCTTGATAATCAACAGGTTATTAATCTGGTCCAATGTCAAGTCCAGTATCACTGGTTTGGATGGTCTACTCTCACCTGTACCAACCATCGTTGACTGAAACGCTTGGTTCATTATAACCTGTCCCGCACCCGTCTCTACCGATATCTTACCCACTGTCCCGTCTTTGTTTGGTAGTAGGATAATCAAAGACTTTCCAACCTCATCCACCGTCATACTGAACGCGGTTCCCAATACACCAATTCTCGCTGTTGGTGTCCGAATGTCCACGTTCTGATTACTCAGTTTCGCAATGTTACCACTGGCATAACGCACTGTACCAAGGGCAATGTTCATAACCAACTTAGACCCTGTTTTAGAATTGGGGTCATAGATAAACTCATCAATCACCAAGGAGCTGTGTGCGCTGACAGCCACATTTGTATCATCAACAAAGGTGATACCAACGCCACCTTTACCAGTTCTCACGTTGTCCTTGAACTCAATATCAGAACCTTTCTTTAGTTCAGTCTTTTCACCAGACCTTTCTACCGAAGCATTTCCCTTGTGTTTTACCACATTCCCAATAGCACCATAAGCATTGGTACTAAAGAGAATGAGACTAATCGTCCATAGTAACCGTAACATTATGACCTGACCCCACCGTTGTTATAGAGGTAGTACCATCATAGGCACCGCCTTGAGTAATCGCAAATGTACTAGATGAACCCGTATGATGTAGAGTTGTGTCTTGATCAGCAGCACCAGTATGTGTTGACGTAATCGTATTGCTTGACCCAATTGCGGTGATGTTTGTTATCTTCTTATCACCACCAAGCATGGACGCAGTACTATTTTCATTGATTGTAATAGTATTGCTGTCACCTGTTGCTACCAAATCAATATCAGCATCATCACCCGCCGCAGTTTTTGCTACGTTCACGGTAGTGGTATTTGAACTACCAGTGATTGTTTGAATGATACTGTTATCAGCAGAGGCTCCTGCAGCTCCTACAGATACAGTAGACGTATTACTGTTACCTTCTTGTTTGAGAGTAAACGTCTGTGTTGCACCCACAACAGATGCAGCAATAGTGTTAGTGTTACCAATCTGGTCAATGTCTAACGTCTGATTATCACCTGTTAGGGTAACATCAGTTGTATCATCACCGAACTTATTGGTCTGTCCATCTTGATTGATGTTTGCAGTCAAGCTTGCACCAGACTGTGTTATGTAAACGTCACTCGCATAACTCACACTCCACATAACGAAGTAAGCAAGTATTGTAAGTATACCCGTTCTCATTTTCCTTTCTCCTCTTTAAATTTCCATAATTCTTTTTGTTCACCTTCCTTGATTATTTCAATAACTGCTTGTTCGATTGCTTTCCTCACTGCATAGGTTGTGGACTCATTATCCGTTATCCCAGCCTCTGTCTCCAGCAATTTAGTTCCCATATCTAAAAACTTAAAAACTGTGGCAGATAACTTTGTACTCAGAATAGTTTTCTGAGAACTGACTGCCAAAAGTACTTCACCTGTCTGTACAGATATTAATCGTAAGGCTACTGTTACCATGTCCTTACGATATTCATCAGATATACCAATACCCAAATATCTTACTCCCGCACCACCTGTACTTGTATTAGTGTCATACCCAACTATGCCCCCTGTCAGCAATACTCCCGCAAACAATAGGGGTTTAATCTTTTCTGCCGTATCTCCGTCATAGTTCTTTCTTGTGTTTCGTATAATCTGTCTTTCTTTTAACAGATTTTCCAGTTCCATTCTTTCTATGACTTGAAACCACTCGCCCTTACCTGCTTTCTTTAGGGCTTGGATTAACCATATATCTCCACCTTGTGTCACCGCACTACTCAATAGTGCAAGTGACGAGCTTGATTTTCTTTGTCCTGTTACGTCATTGAACTTATATACTGCCACCGGCACCTTACGTTCAGGCGGTGTTATATTGTATAGTTCATTTACTAACGGCACAGTACTAGGTACAGGAGCATCCTGTGGTTGGATGCTCACGCAACTAGAAAGTAAAGTCGCCAACAGGAACAGTGATAACAGTCGAACTACCATTTGCATCCACAATCGTTAAATCTACGGTATCAGAACTTTTGGTGTAACTGATTGTTGTACCCTCAAAAGTAACTGTACCGGAAGTTGAAGCATCTTCTCCGAACATACTATCTACTAGTTGCTTTGAAAGTTGGGCGTATATTCTCGACTCAACATTCTTCATAAATTTAGATAGGTTCGTATTTGCAGCATCCCGTATTTCTTGACGTTCAGATGCTTCTTTCTTTTCTTTAATTGCTTGTGATCTAGAAAATTCTTGGTTCTCAATGGTCAAAACATGTGCGCTGTATCCCTGACCATTGAAAGCAGGAGATTTCCATGTATGAGTAAGTTCTCCAGCATGTGAAGGTGAGAGGAAAGCGTATCCGAAAGCAAAAAACGCGCCGACAAATGCCCCTATCAAGAAGGATTTGAGGATATCGCTATCGTGCCATATTGCCTGATTCTTAAAAAATTCATCAGAAGCATGATGACCTGTTTTTAAACTGAAAAAGTTCCTACTCATCCTTCTTCTCCTTTTCTATATTACGAAGTTCCAGAATCGTATTGATTTTCTGGTCCATTCTTATCATGTCATTATCAAGCATCCTTATTCTGTCAATGAGAGCTATGGTTGTCATAGTGGCTTTGTCTAGTGCGGGTAAAATTTGTTGAGTCACATACTTCCATATAAAAAATATAAAATAACCCATACCAACAGCCATAACTACAGTTATACCTTCGTCTTGAACTGCTTTAATAATTTCCTCCACACAACTAATCCTTTCTGGCGTCCTCCTTGCCATCGGCTGCAGACATCCTACGGACATCTGGCTTCACACCCAATACATGGCATACCAAAGAATCTAATCGCACAATTTCATTATTAAGAGTTTTGACACGGTTATCTAATGCCGAAATCAAATTATTCAATGTTGCAGCAGAATCCACAACAGAGGCAAGTATATATTTTAGAAGAATAATGATAAAAACACCGCCGCCTAGTACAGCAGTGAGGGTAAATCCTAACTCTGCAATAATACCAAATATCTCCATAGGCATTTCTCCTATGAATATTTAGGTTATTTGATTTGTTTAGGACGATTTTTCGTGTAATTTAACGAAATATTCTGCATCAACCACCACAAGGGGTTTTTGGTTGTTGCGTTTAATGAACACCACAGGTTCATAATCACCAGAGTTTGACTCTGCTTGTTCGTATGATTTCCACACATTTAGTGATTCTTGGTTCTTACACTCAATAGAATATGGAAACTTCTCTCTTGCAGCACGGGCCATGATAAGGTCTTCACCCCCTGCACCCATACTGCGAGACTCTACATCCTCTGGATGTACGTCAAGTTGTTCAATTAGTTGATCACGAACCCACTGTTGGAATCTGCGACCTTTTGCTTTCGCACTACTGGTCTTCACCATTGTCTCCAAGCGTTTGCAATAATAGCAAAACATGTACATATATGTAGGATAACCCAGACAGTCCTGATTATTGCAACCCTGTCTGATTTTTTATCTTCATCAAACGATTTAGAACCAATAGCCTTACACCAGTACTTCCACATCACTCATCCTCGTACTCTTCTATTTCATCTTCAAGTTCTTCTGCGAGTTCACCACCACAGAATACACAAAACTTTATAAAGTAATAATGATCATCCATAGCATGTTTTATACGAAACTCTGCATCACATTCTTCACATACTATAAGTTTCAAACCACCGCCTCGTATGCGTCATCCCAGTTACCTGATAATCCTGCCACTTCATATTCTGTGACACGGTTCTCAAAAAAGTTAGTGTGGTCTGCACCATTCAGCACCCACTCTAACCAAGGCAGAGGATTTTCCTTTACCTTAAAGTTTGTTTTCAAACCCAACTGCAACAAACGTCTGTCTGTTATATACCTTATATATGATTTTACTTCAGACGCATCTAGACCCTCGACCTCACCCATTTTGTATGCAAGGTCAACAAACTTATCTTCCAACTTAACTGCAACGCGGGCCATGTTATAAATGTCTGACTTAAACTCATCATCAACCACCTTGGGATGTTCGACACAGAACTGACGAAACACCTTTGCGTTTCCTTCGACATGCATAGACTCATCACGAATAGACCACTCAACAACCTTACCCATACCCTTCATCTTACCGAACCGCTGGAAGTTGAGAAGCATAACGAATGATGCGAACAGTGCAACACCCTCGTTGAATACTGACTTTGCAAGTGCAAGACCCAACCCCTTCATGGTAGAGTTGTCTGATTCCTGCATGAACTCAATCTTGTCCATCATCACTTTATATTCTAGGAATGCATGATACTCACTGTCTGGTAATCCAAGGGTTTCATTAAGCAAAGCATATGCACGCTGATGAATACCTTCACGGGCGGCAAAGGAACCAAGCATGTTACGCACTTCGTTGTTCTTGAACTTAGGAATGAACTGATCATAATAGTTCTGACCCACAGCCACATCTGACTGTGTGAACAGACGTAGAATATTGGTGACGTAATCTTTCTCAACCTGAGTGACCTTACCGGACTTCCAATCTGATACATCTTCTGACAAATCAAGTTCGTCCTCAATCCAGTGTGCCTTCTCATGTCGTGTGGTAATCTCTACTGCCCAAGGATAGTGAAATGGTTTATAGGTTTCGCTGAATTGCAATAGTCCACCACCACTACGTTTCTTGAGAAGTTCATCACCCATCTTCATAAGGTCATCATACCCACCAATACGTTTGTCATCAATAAAGATTTGGGGAACAGAGTTAACTCTGCGAGAGTTTGTCTCGCCCACCACTTCGGTAGCACCGTTGATTGTCTGATAGAACGCAAGACGTTCCTCTTCATTATCAATCAAGTCTTCTTCATACTCAAATGCATGTTCCTTCAACCAACCCTTAGCCATTGAACAAAATGGACAATCTGTTTTTGTTACTACTCTTATCCCTGACACGCTACACACTCCTCTTGACTCATAGCTTGAGTCTCATAATCTTTCAGTGCTTCCCGCACCACTTTAGTTGACACATTCTCTGCTTTGTTTGAGGTTTCTGTGCGTAGGTAATACAGCCCTTTGCAACCCTCTTTCCAAGCATTGTAATGTACTTTATGTAGGTCTGCCTTCGATGCCCCAGCTGGAAAGAATATATTTAGAGATTGACCCTGACACAGATACTTTTGACGGTCTGCACCCTGAGATATGATTGCATTTTGATTAATCTCAATCGCAGTTTTGAATACTTCCCTCACTTCATCAGATAAGAATTTTAGATGATGTACAGAACCACCGTTAGTGATGATTGAGCTCCATGTGGTTGCGTCATTTTTATCTACCTTTACCAACTCCTCTTCAAGATACTTGTCCTTGACCAGATGTGAACCAGCACGGGTTCTGTGCGTGTATGCATTTGCCTTACTAGGTTCAATAGATGGTGATGTACCACAGATAATAGAACTGTTAGCATTGGGTGCAATTGCCAATAGATGAGAGTTACGCCGTCCTGTACCTTCCATATCGGGACACTCACCACGTTCCTTTGCTAACTCCTGTGTCTCTATCGCTGCATCTGATTTGATGTGTGAAAATATTTCTATATTTTTCAGTGATGCATCTACGGACTCAAAGGGAATACGATTCTTGTGTAGATAGGAGTGCCAACCCATTGCACCCAGGCCAAGAGATCGTTCCTGTTGAGCAGAGTACCTTGCGCGACTAATCTCATCACCCGCATTGTCAATAAAGAACTGAAGCACATTGTCTAGGAATCGAACAAGGTCACGAATCATTGTAGTGTCCTTCCAATCGTCATATTTCTCCAGATTGACAGATGACAGACAACACACAGCTGTGCGGTCATCATTAGTGGGTAGATGAATCTCATTACATAGGTTAGACCCGTTGATCTTCAATCCCTTGTCCTTCATGGTCTGTGGTAATGCACGATTAGCAGTGTCTATAAAGTTTAGATAGGGTTCACCTGTACGATAACGAATCTCTAAGATTGTCTCCCACAACTTCCTTGCTCGCATACTATCACGCGCATCATGTTCGTTTGGGTCAACCAAGTCCCACATCTCATCACGTTCTACAGCTCGCATGAATGCATCAGTAATATTCACCGCATGGTGCAGATTTAGGTTCTTACGATTGACATCTCCTGTAGGAATACGCATATTAAGGAACTCAATAATATCAGGGTGGGATACATCCATGTATGCAGCGTATGACCCCTTACGGGTCTTCCCCTGTCGATATGCGGTCATATCAGCGTCCACTGTATGAATGAATGGCATCGGGCCGGGGGCCTTATCTGACACTGCACGAACATCACTCCAATGTCCACCGACACCACCACCCTTGACTGACAACCAACGCAACTCAGCAGAATGGTCAATCAGTCCTTCCAGTGTATCGGGGACATATGTTAGGAAACAAGAAATGGGAAGTGCGCGTGTTTTTTCTCCCGGCATAGGAGCATTTGACAACACAGGTGACGCAAACATAAACCATCCGTCACTTACATAATCGTAAATGCGTTGTGCCAGTTCCATATCACCATATGAGTACGCAACCGCTGCTCGTGCATATGCCTGTTGTGGTGACACTTCTTCTTTTGTCTGGTAATAATCTGTAAGTAATTTTCTAGCTTGTTCTGATAGAGATTGATCTTTTGTTCTGTCTATTTTGATCCCAACGTATTCTTCTGTGGTTTCGAGGTATACAACTTCAGCGGTTGCGACTTCCATTTCTTGCTCCTATATCCTTCTCCACTCTGAGAACCTCAGTTTTGCTGATGCACCTGAGAAGGTATTATTTGTTATGATTTCTTGTACTTCTTTCTTAGAATAACCAGCGATAATCATATCGTTGATATCCTTCTCCTTCATATGATCAGGCCACAGGCATACGCTTTTCCCCTGATCTATCGTCTTCTCTATCTGTTTGTTGATCTCCTTGTTTCTAGGTTCATTATCGTAGATAACCGTGAGGTCACCCTTCATGTTACTAAAGTCTGCACCAGCAACTGCAATACAGTTATCCAGAAACAGACTATCTAACGGTCCTTCGACAACAAGAATAGGTTTACTCTTATCTACCTTATCCAGACCAAAAATCTTATCACGATCTTCATCAATTTTGATGGTGATATACTTAGGTTGTTCATTACCAAAGGCTCTACCCTGATACGCAAACACCTCTCCATCTTCACCACGGAACGGAATAATCAACCTTGGATGATCACCATCCAAAGAAGGAAACTTACCTTTGATTATCGAATTCGTGTATTTGAAAAAACTTTCACATAAGTACAAATCGGAGAGAGACTCATGCGGTAACCTTCTTTTTTCAACAATACGTCTTGCGGGGTGTTCCTTGGAGAGAGCTTGAATGGTTTTAAGATTTTTAAGAATACTCTTTTTGCGAAACACTGGCGCATTGAATTTAAACTCCGGTTGGGGACTACTACGAGTTTCGACCCCTTTTTTGTATCTTTCCATTATATAGTCTTTGTAAGTTTTTGAGTCTATTGTCTTGACTAGATTGCCCAAAGATGCACCCACACCACAATTATGACACTTGAAGAACAGGTCATTCTTCTTACGAAAAACAAATCCTCTTGCCTTAGTTCTTGATTTATGGGAATCCCCACAATAGGGACAGCGAAAGTTCCATAGATTATCGCCCTTCTTCTTGAACTGCTGAAGATATGGACTGATAATGTTTAGGTATTTGGTATCAATATAAGACATTCACAGATAGTAACACCTCTGTGTTAAAATGTCAAGAGAGATTCATCATTTTATGTAAAATAAAACCGGCAACGATTGATGATCCAATAAGGACATGTCGCCATTTCTCTAAGACGCCTACCCTTGCAGCAAGTTCGTCCTTAATCTTTTGTATCTCTTTGTTCTGTTCAGTGTGCTGTTGAGCTGCAGCAGTCATAATCTCTTTGGTGTTTGTGGTGATACGAGAGTGCAGTTCGTCTATCTTTGCAGTTAGTTCTGTGCGACGAATCTCTAGTTTTGTATCTGCTGCTGCGGTGGCCTCTTCTTGTCGAGCAATCTTCTCCTCATGCACAGCAAGCATACGATGGATAGAGTTGGAGACATCAGTTAGTTTTTCAATTGCAACGTCCAAACGGCCGTGTATTTTTGCTTGGTCTTGCAACTCCTTTTTAAGAAGTTTAACCTCTGTCTCCAACTCTGCCATAATATTAGTCTTCGGACTTCAACATGGTTAGAACACCCCATGCGATTGCTGCCATAGCAGCATACTTTGCAAAAGGTCCAAGGAACAACACCACAAGACCAACGGCGATAAGTGCGCCGCCGTCCCATGAAGTACGTTCCATTACTCGATTTTTAATCCAATTAACCATTATTTTTTCTCCTCTAGTTGTTTTATTCTGGCCTCTAGGTCGTCTATTTTATTTGCGACATTTGGGTATTTCGTTTTCCAATTTGTTTCATCAGCAAGAACCTTCAAACCCAACTTCCTAGATGCCCATGATGCAACATCATCAACCTTACGGTAGAACCACTTACCCATCTTGGTTTCAGAGAACCAAGAATCGGCGGCACTACCAATTACGGCAGAGGCAATACTACTTATTAAAAAGAACCACATATCAAATTTCTACGTTGCTGGGAGTGCATTCACATACACCACATCCACACGGAACAGATTTTTTAGACATGTCTTGTTCTATTGGATAAGAACAAACAAGACTGTCGCAATGACAATCATGATTACACTTATTGCATTTTAAATTACTATAACTTCCAAGTCTGTGCAGGACTTCATACATTCAATTCACCTGACCTAAATCAGAACGATTTGGTGTGCATTTACACATGACACAGCCGCAAGACATGCTTTTATCAGACATTCCAATACCAACAGGTTCCGTACAAAAAAGACTTTCGCAATGACAATCATGATAGCACTCACTACAACTTGGTACATCAGGACTTCCTGCCATGTTAGTCTCCTTCTCTTGGAATAATCGACCAGCGACCACACAGAACAACTGCATAATATGCTGCGTACATCTTCCACTTAGGAATAGATGGCTCAGCATCTTTCATGGCCATAAGAAAAACCTTATCTGCGGATTTCTTTGCAGCCTTGTAGTTATTAGTAAATTTATCTACGTCCTGATACTCAACAAGATTATCATCCTTTGCACGATACTCACGAATACGTTTGTAAAGAAGGTCATGAATGATGGCAGCGCGAGCAATATCCCACGGAGAAATCAACCACCAGATTGCGCGAGGAACACTAGCAAGATCAGTAACAAAACCTTTCCGGCAAGTAATCTTACTCGCAGGACATTTTACACCAACTGTCTCTAGTACACTTTCATCAATTTCCTCATTCTGATATGAAAGAGCACGTTCTAAAATCCATTTTTTAGGGGGATGAAATTCTGCTGAAATTTTATTGTTGAACTTTCCCATCGTCCTCTTCCTTATTCGGGGCTACTGCATTTTCGTAGTAGACAATGATTTGTTTCTGTTGTTCTATATATCGTCTCAGTTCAGCAAAGTTTAGACTAAGGTTTTCGTAGTCCTTCACTGAAATGGCAATATAAGAATCTGCGCCATTCTTCTTTGTATACTCCTTGACAAATTCTTCGTAGTTTACTTTAGAAACCACATAGATTTTTACATCATTTAGTTGAACTTGCTTTGGTCTTGTTACTATCGGGACTTCCGTTCTCACTGTGTTTGTTACCGTCACTATCTTTGGCTCCGGCATCAGACTGCACCCGCTTATCAGGATTAGTGATGTCAGCAAGATCGTTCCATAAGCGATTAGTCGCATTTTGCATCTTCCTCTCTATCAAACCCGGTTTCTTGTTTGCCAAGTGTGTTAGGTTATGTTTTCGCAGAGTGTTACGCAACTGGTCACCATACTGTTCTGCGACTTGTAACTGCGATTGTAGTTCTCTATTTAGTTCTGCATTTTTCTCAATGTCATTCTGTAGAGTTGCAATACTTTCCTCACTGATTTGAATTGCTGTTTCCAACTTTGCGTTATTCGCAGTGAGTGTAGCAATACGTTGCTGAGTATCCTTATAATACATATACCCGCCGTAACCAACAACACCAAGCACTCCCATGATTATTAAAAACAGATAAATCTTAATCATCAGGTAATGTACATATTCAGTTCATATCTCTTATTGTCGAGATTAGTAACTTGAATTTGAACCCTTTTACCCTTGTCTGTTCCAAGGCTGTAACTGTTAGTTTTACCACTGCTTGGTTTCCTTGGACCAGATGCAACCATGTCATCAATATCTTTGGGGTTTACAGTATATCCCTTACTCTTTGCAAATTTGTATGCGTGTTGCATGGCACCAGAAAATTGCTTGTGATACAGTTCATATCCAGTTCCAGACTTTGCAGCATTCATAGGTTGAATGTTGGCCATTGGTTTGACCGTATCGTATCCAGAACCATATGACATCTCAGACGCAACTTCCTCTTTGACCTTCTCAATGAACTTGCTCTTGTTCTTTCTCTCTTCTCGTTTCACCCGACGAGATTCAAGACGAGCGCGGTGTTCACGATATGCCTTAGTGCGAGCATCCACCATAGAACGGTCAATTAGTTTCTTCTTTTTCTTAACAGCATCAGGTGGCATTGCAACATCGCCACTACTTGCGTTATTGGTAGGAACATCTTCCTCTAGACCACTATAGGGTGATACTTCTGACCAGCGTTTCATTTTATGTCCTCCAAACTAATGTAAATCTTTTCTTGTGTCTTAACATGAACAATAGGAAATATCTCAACTCCAAGAACTGTATCAATTGGTGGTTCGTCATCAAATGCAACGACCTTATCACCAACCTTTGCCTGTAGTTCTTCTTCTTCACTATTTAGGATATCATTGACTAGAGTGTACTCACCCTTGGGCAGCACTTCTCCAAAACCAATGACTTCTTCGGAAATTGTGTTGTCTATCTCGTAACCCTCTTCCTTGAGATACTTCATGAACTCCTTCTCGAAAACATCAGGGTCTTCGACATGTTCTTTGAATGTATCTTTGAGTAGGAACAGGGCTGCAGCATAGGTTCCCAACTTAGTCCTAAGTCCGGGCACCTTGCCAAAAATCTTTTTGATATTGAATACGAGTTTGTGAAGAACAGTGTATGCTGACCTTTGTTCATCACCTATAAGTACAGTAGGTTGCATACCACGGGAAACAGTCTTTTCTTTAATACGATTACCATCTTTATCGATAATACCCAGATTAAATGCCGGGGTCTTATCAAACGGAGTAACTAACAGTTTTATAAACCTGTATGTAACGAATAAGTCTATCGCTCTTCCCATTAGATTCTCCTCAATACCTCTAGAACATCAGTGTCTAGATTTATTTCGATAAGTTCATCTGAACTAATCATATTTAGGAAAAGTAGGAAAGATTTTAAAACGTCAAGATGTTCTGGTTGTGTTTTATAAAGTAAAAGTGTAACACATGCCTCATTTCCAAACAAGTTCCTAAGAATAATGATATGGTTCAGAAGCAGTCGTTCTTTTAATACTCCACCCACTTTATACTTCTTTAGAAGACGTTTGATATACTTAAACCTCTTCATGTCATCGTGAAACTCTTTTTCTCCTTCACAATGAGGGTTTTCATAATGTTTTATCGCATACATCATGAAATTATTAGAGCTTATAGTTTCATACATACTATTTAATAGAAGCAGTCAACCTACACGAATTATCCTCTTGCATTTTATAACCTAGTACCAATTTAAGACCACCCTCTACCTGATGCGAGATACCGTCATCTTCTGCAAACTCATCATATGGGGTATCCAAACCTTTACCGAAACGACCACCAAAACTAGTCAAGGGTAATTCGAAGGAACCACTTTCACCTTCCATCATTGGGACTTCATCAAATGTCAGTCCAATCTTACTCAGAGAATTTCTCATCTTACTGATAACCATCTCAGGAAGCATTGATCCATCCATTGTAGCCCGTGTTACTGTACCTACAAAAGTATTAAGTGCCTTCACAACTTTAGGATCAGAATAGTCACCTGTTGGTACATCCTGATGCATCGCATTCATAGTTGTGTTAAATGTTGCTTCATCTAATACGAAATTTTTAAATGTTTTCATTTTTCTTCGTCCTTCGGTTCTACATCACAAGGATAGTAATCTCTAATTTGTTCTTCAAGGAATTTAGGGTCTTCTTTTTTAACGAGTTTCTTTTTGATAGCATCGATTGGTTGCCCAACCCAATGTTCCAAACTGACCTCTTTTAAAACTTTAACCATTAAATTCTCCAAAAAAAATGATGGGGGGAGCGAATGCTCCCCCACACCAAAGTGTACTATTAAGCAAGCACTGGACCTCTCTCCATGTCGCCAGTTGCACCTGTACCGTGACCGATAACTGCCCAACCGTCTGTACCAACCCACTGAACCGTAATCGATTCACCAACAGCGTTGAATGTTGCTTTCACATACGCGCCAAGAGTTGTCGAGAAATCAACGTCTGTCGTTGAAGTAACAGTCTTCGCAACGATTGTGTGAATCTGACCAACCACGGTCGCGTCAGCAATCGTAGTAGCACAGTTAACAAGGATGTGAACACCCTTTGCAAGCGAGAGTGCAGTTGCCGTGGTAACGGTTTCAACAGTGTTCGTCGCAAGAGGAACAGGAATGAAGTTGAATACGTTTGCTACGGAAACTTTCTTATTGATCGGTGTACCCGTTGGGTCATCGATTACATGAAACAGGTCAGCAGTTGCAATTCCGGTGGAAAGGTCTGTGAGAGCTGTAATTTTCTTATCTGCCATTTTGGCTTCTCCTTATATTAACCCACGAAATTGTGGGAATGCTATTGTAGATATTAGTCAGTACCGCCAGGTTTTACATCCTCTAGGTCTTCACTATTCTCTACATCACTCTCCTCATTGGGAGTATCATCATTAAAGTCTTTTGCAAAGGCGTCACACTGCTGATATGCACCCATAAGTGCCTGCAACAATGATTGGTCCTCTGCGAATTTCTTCTGCGCTTCTGCCATACGGGCCCGAACCGCTTCAATGTCTTTCGCAATAACTTGTTTGCGTTCATTAATCTTATCAAGATCGATCATAATTTCTCCTTTTCATATTATGACATAGTATATAGTTATTTATACAACTTATGCAGCAGCAACTGTAATTCCAGTAAGAACCAAAGCACTACCACTGTCTGACCCTGCCTGTGTATACAGAGCAAGACCAGATGTGAAGTCTTCCAAGTCAAGTTTTGACTCGATATCTGTATCTGCCGCGCTGGCATCAAGAAGGATTGCATCTTCGCCATCATCACTATCTGGTGTACCCACTTCAAGCAAGATATCACCACCCAGTGTTTCACCAACTCTGGCAATTCCAGTAACATCAGTACGACTAGCAAACTCAGGACCAGCAATTCTGAGATCAATACTTTCTGCGTTGAGTTCTTCACCACCATCTGTAGATGCAAGAAGAACTACATTATTTGCAACTGTAATCGGTTCACTAATTGTAACACTTGTTTGAGAAGCAACCGCTGTGATGGTAAGAGTATTGTCTGTCGAAAGACCCGTATTACCATCCGCGTCTGCAATTGCAGCAGCATCACCCGATACGTCTTTAACTGTGATAACCTGTCCAACTGCGAGTGTTGCACCGGAAACTGCATCTACAACAAGAGTTGTTGATTGTGTTAATGCACCATTGACAGTTGCAGTTGCAGCAGCACTACCATTAAGAATGATACGATCACCGAGTGTAGGAGATGCAGCAGTTCCTGCTTCTTGACGCATAGCAAGAGAAGAACGGCCGTCTTCTTCATTAAGTGTAGCAGTGCCATCAAAGACAATTGCTAGTTTATTAAATCCAATATAACCAGCTGCAGCATTTGTAGTTACTCGACCACGGAAGACCAATTGGTTGGTTCCCGAACCAGAGAAGTACTGAGCAGCAATTGTGCTGTCAGACGCCATGTCTGTGATACCCAAACGATCCAACAGGATGTATGCCTTGTTGGTAACAACCTGATTATTTGTCCAAGCGGCAGATGTAATATCAACTGCCTCATCGAATGTTACTGTAAGATCGAATAGTCCAGCATCACCAACTGTTGCATCCGTCCAATCAAGACCGATAACAGAAGCGTTACCCATTGCTTCAGCAATATTTCTAACGCAAACCAGAACTTCTGGTTGTGCATCTGTGTTGTCATTACCTGACGCAGCAAGGCCGGGGGACAAACCCCAACCACCCTTAACCGCGATAAGGTGTTCTCTTGCGCCCGTCGAACCAGCAGCATTACTGTCTACTGGTAGGAACTTTGGTTTGTCGTCATCAGCGGTAGTTGTTCCCCATAAACCCATTGTATTCTCCTTTATTCTTCTAGGTAGGAGGCAGTAAATTTACTGCTTTATTCACCCCAGAATCTATTATTGTTTCTATTTATGTTATTTGAAACCTAGACGCTTCAACTCAGCAAGGGTTTTACCCACTTCTGTGTGATGAACGCCTATACCACCTTTCGATTCCCATTCTACAATGTTCTTCTTATAATCATCAATTAATACGTTTGGTTTCCCATCAGTAGTTGCATATTTCTGTTTATCTGCCCTTTTCACAAGATTAATGTTACGGGGTTTAATATTAGTATTCTTCTTCAACCACTTTTTCTTACCCGGCCGCGAAGTGTCATCACGATCAGAATATGCAGAGAGAATGTGCGTGTCATACTTCGAAATAAACGAATATAACCGTTTTGCACCCGGCATCCAATCTAGATTTGCCCAGAAATCTTTTGTGTCCCTGATCTTAATCCAGCGGTCGTCCTTACCAAACTTAGCAAAGGGCATACCAATAACTTCCTCAGCGCGGCCAATAAAGTTACATAGAACCTGATCCATATCACAATAAATTTCTGGGAGATCATCTTTAGACGCCTCCATCATCTCTAACAAGTCTTTCATTTTATCCATCAATTTTGGGTTGAATTTCTACCTTTGCAACTTTTCCACCTGTCATGGTCTTTGAACCTTTAACTGGCTTAAGCTCCTCATCTTCTTCATCATACTCTTCTTTAGAAGATTTGTCAAGTGCTTTTTCGTCCAAACCCCAAACTTTTGCAAGTGCTTCCTTCATTGAAGCAACCTTGAAGTCCCGTGCAGCAACCCACTCAGGATCATCCTGACCCGGCGTAACATCCAATGTGTGGTCACGATACTCATCTGTGCCGATTTCATAATACTCATCAAGGTCAACACCTTCTTTGACTTCGTAAGTTTTACCAGCAACAACAAAAGTTTTTTCACCCTTTTCTTTGGCATCTTTTAGAGCTTTTCCAAATGCGTTACCTTCATCTTTCATTGCCTTAGACACTGCCTTGCGACGTTTGTGAAGGAACTTATCAGAGGAATCAACATCACCATCGTTGTCAATGTCCTTGTCCTTACGATCATCAAACTTCTTTTTCACAGCATTTTTATTTACTGGATCAAGTTTGTCTTCGTTTTTCTTGACAGCTTCCTGCCACACACTCAAAATCGATGATTCAAGGGTGTCCTTTTTTGTATCAAAATATTTCTTACCCATCGTTTTTCTCCTTGATTTTTCTATCGATTCTGTCTAGGACAGATTCTTTCTTGGGGTTTTCTCCACGTTCTTTCTTTGAAATAGCAATGGCTGCATGTTGTGCAGGAGACACTGCTTCTTTCAATGCAGACAACATATCACGATAAGACTTAGCAATCTTTGCCTGAAACTTTTCTTTCTCTGCGGGTCTACGCATTTTATTATATTTCGATTGCACTGCCATGGCCATCTTGGCAGGAATTTTGACTTTCTTACCGTCAGCAAACTCAACATCGAAACGACCATTCAATGATTGTGCTTTTCGCATCTGCATCATGATATTCTTTGATGCACCCCTTACGTCATCATCTGTTGCGTCAGTATCGTCATCAGCACTATCCTTACGAGAGAAATCTTTATCCCTTGACATTGCACGACGAGCATCATCCGCAGCACCCTCTTCAACTTCCTCTGGGTGATGACTGCTCATCAGTGCCTTGATTGTCTTGACATCCACCTTCATCAGTTTCGCAATCTCTTCTGCGCTCTTCTTGTCTTTGATATACTGGTGCAACTGAGACATCTTGCCTTCATCAAGGCCAACCTCTTCCACAACCTTTACTGTTGCTTTAGGTAGGGGTTTAATATTTTTATTAACCTTCATCTGAGTCATTGCCTTTTGAATTGCCATTTTTTCACTAGCAGCGGTTACTGTTGCTCTACTGCCATCAATATCAACTCGATAAGTTTTTGGCTTCTTGCCTCTATTCATGATATCATCAAATTTTATTTTAGGAGCTTTAGGGCGTCTAGGGGCTTCGTCAAGGACAACTTCTTCCATTCTGACTTGCCTGAGAGCATCACTCATATCAGGCAATTTATCAAAGCCAACTTCTTCTTGAATGCCTCTTTTCTTCATTTCTTTTGTAAGACGTTTAATCTCAAATTGTATGGCAGGACTATCTCCACGGGTTTTTAACGACTTTTCCATCTGTGATAATCTACTTTTAAGTACATCATCAGACATTTTTGCCAGATTTGCTTCATCAAGGTCAACTTCTTCTTTTACAATCTTAATCACACCACCAGCATTCTTTGCATCTTTTTTGGCAGATGCTTCGGTCTTATGGGGTTGTCCTTGTGCAATCCAACCACTTTTTGCAGTTGGAGATTTAACATAAACCTGATAAACTTCATCAAGGTCAACTTCTTCCCGCAACTTATTAATCTCAGCACCCTTCATATTGTGCTTGGTAATAAGTTTTGTTACTGCGCTTTGACTCACGAAAGGAATATCTGCCTTGAACAACTGGATAAGTGTTTCTTTGTCTTTACCCACCTTGTCCATCATTGCGCTAAGTTTATCAGCATTTGATGGACTGATTTTCTTATCACGCATAGGTTCATATGCCTTTTTCAACCTCGCAATCTGAGAAGAACTCATCGTAGCTTCATCGAGCTGTGTTTCTTCATCAAGAGGATACATCTCTCGCAGCGCATCGGCCATTGTTTTTCTATAATTTGACATTTAATTAACCTTTCATCAAGTCTGTGACTGATTTGGTACTCCAAAACTTGCAAGACCAATATCCAGCAGTAGTTTTATCTTTCTTCTGATCGCAGTTGTGTCTAGCTCGAAAGTTTGCTCTTGCTTTTGGGTCATCTCGTTGGATAGACATATTTGGGTCACCAAACTCAACTTTTATTACATTTCCTTTAGCATTTTTGACATAAACCTTGTATTTCTTTACATCGCCCTTTGTAGGATTATTTAGTTCTTTTCCACTCTTCGCATCAACTTCTGTAACCTCACCCCACTCATTTAATTCTTCTTGTTCTAATTCCTCACCCTTTGCTCTTTTCAGTTGTGCTGGTGTGGGTGCGCCTTTTTCACCCTTCTTTCGCATGGGACGACCTTCTTTTCTTTTTTTGTGGATGTTTGCCCAGAGGCCTGGGCCCTTCTCTTCAAGTTCTTCTAACTGCTCCACCTGTTTTGCAAGGTCTTTGTCTGCTTTACCCCAAGTTCCAGAACTCTTTGTGGTGAAAGAATTTACTCTGGCGAACGCCCACTGTTGTGGTGTGGTGCCGGGACGATGACCAGTTTTCCATGCGGCCATTCCACGATCATATACCTTCTTGAGAACGGAGTATGGCATACCAGACTTATCTGCCTTTTTAACCAGACCAGCAATCTTTTCGTCTAGTTGCACATCTTCAACCTGAGTGTCGATATAATCAGACATGTCATCCAAACGAGATACTGCCGTTGCAACTTTGTTTGTCCACCATGTGGGTAGATCATCTTCATCGCCAAGTTTAGTCAGTTCACCCTGCATCGTCATCAATGCTTTTTGAGCAATCTGAATTTTATTTTTCATAGACGCAACATCAGTGTGACCAGACTCACTTAACATTCTATTGACGTTATCTAGGAAAGACTCATTCTTTGAGAGGTATGCAGCGATAGCCATGTCCTTGCGTTTCTCTTTAGACTTACCCTTGAACTGTGGTGCATCTGACTTCTCGAAATCATCGATATAGTCTCCCTGATCTGCATCTTTAGGTAACGCTTCACCATACATCTGTTTAAACTTCTTGGTGTGTACAGATGGTTTAGTCTTTGCATCATCATCGCCGGGAGCAGGACCAGTCTTCTTTGCTTTGAAGTGTGCATCTCTCTTGTCTTTAGTAGACTTTGCCATATCACCAGCATAATACTTCGCCGGTTGAGTGCCCCCTTTGTCTTTGACATCCTTGTCTTGCTTGACTTCATTTATTTGTTTAACTAGGTCAGAGAATGTCTGCATTGTTTCTTCCTCTTGATATTCTGCTTTGAGTTCCTTGGGGAGTTTACCATCATCAACTAGTTTGTTAATATACTGAACAAGTTTTCTGCCGTCCTGACCCCTATAATCATTGGCAATTCTCGCTGCAATATAAGAAGCAGTTTTATTTTTTAGTTCTGGTTTTTTTATATCAGCCGCATATCGTTTAACCATTTTTTCATAATCTCTAGGATGGCTCATTTGACTAATTTTTGCTAGTGCTGATTTATACCATGACATCTCATCAAGTTCATCCTCTTCACGCAATCGTGGTTCTCTACGATTCTTCGATGGGTCTTCATTTCGTAGGTTCTTCGGGTCATTGTTCAATGGGTTGTTGTCTCTATGTCCAACATCCATACCCTTTACTACCTTGTCACCCATTGCCCTACGAGCCTTGTTCCTTGAGGAACGACGAGCAATTTGTTCTGGTGTTCCTTGATAGTTCGCATACTCTTTCTTGTAGTTGCGTTCAGCAATATCTGTTAACCATGACTTGTATACCTTACCGCCTTCTACCATGTAAGAAATGTAATTAGTGCCTTTGCGAACAACCTCACCTGTACCATGTTCTGTCTCTACAGACTCACCTACGTTCCAGATTTTACCTGTGAGGTATGCATCACGCAATGAGTCATAATCGTCACCCATCTCACGTTCTTCACGCACACCCATGTTCTTACGAACATCCAAGTACATTTTCTTTGCATCAGGTTCTTTCAGAGGCGAACCCTTCTTGAATGTATCGAAGTCTCCATCTTGTGCTGCTTTTCTCATAACGCTGGCACTGATAGCTTCCGTTGGGTCTGTGCTATCTGGATCACGCTCACCGCTGGATACAACCCTCACGCCATCTGGAAAATCAAAAACAATATTACCCTTATTGTCAGGCTTCCCGTTATATCTGTCAAGTAGGCGTTGGAACTCTTGAATTCTGTCACTTCCTGCCACCATTATAAGTTGAGTATAACCCTCTTCATTCAACTTGGTTGCTGCTTGAATAAATGTTTTAACAGACCTGTCTGCCATAATACTCTTGGCATGTTTAGACCCAAATGACTTCTTGGCATAGGCAACCTTCTTGGGAAAGGGAAGCGGGTCTTTGGGTCCAGTGGTTTGAGATAGATAAATCCTATACGGATTGCTTCCTGCAACCGACTTGACCTTATCAGCAAGTTTAAGATGACCGATTGTAGGCGGGTTCATTCTACCGAATGCCATAACTACCAAACCTTTAGCCTCAGATAACTCTTTAAAACTAAGCATCGTCGCCCCTCATTGCTTCCCGTGCCTTTTTAATTCTTTCAACTTCATTTGCTTTAAGTTTCATTGCTGCTTTTTTAGAAAACTTATCAATCTTCTTACCATACTTCTGCATGATTTGTTTATCAATAAGAGCTCTTCGTTGAACTGGTTGTTCTTTGTAATTAGGAAAGAACTTGTCTCTGTAGCCCTGTATTAATTTTTTACGAGCAATCATTAACAGTTTAGCAGGGTCGCGCATCTTGAGTGCGTTACGTTTCTTCTTAGCTTGAAATGCGGGGGATCGTTGGAGTTTTGCCATACGACGAGCAAGTTTTTTACGTTGTGTTACGCTGACAACACCCTCGTATAATTCTAGAAATGTTTTCATTTGTCCCATGCCTTTATAGCAGTGAAGTTGTTAAACGAGAACTCCATGCGGTCTACTAATTTTACCGCTCCACCACTTACTCTGTCAATAGCAACGTAACCCTCTGGGTTAGTTACCTTAAATCCATTTGAGGTCTTAATAAAAGTATCGGTCAAACCCTTCACACTATTTAGTTTATTTACGATTTGTGCTTTCGCATCGACCAATAAGTTCTGAAAAGTAATGATTTGTGTTAGATTTTGAGTATGTTTCTTGACTTCACGCACATATTCTTTCTGCATGTCAGTATATTTCTTTTTACCAGCTGGAGATTTTGCTTTGTCAATCTGTTTCTGAATGGAGTCAAACACCCACTTCTCATACCCTTTCGCATGTGCGGTAGGATTACTGATCTTCTCACCCGCACGAACCTTTGAGTTGTTGTAGGTCTTGAGAGATGCACCAGCAATCGCACCTGTCATACCATTCTGTACCACTAAGAACTTACGCAACCCATTTGCATTGATACGTTGAAAGGTTTTACCAGTTTGTGATAGTACAGCAGTAATTTTATCAGTCTCTTTGGCAGTGAATGTTGCCCTACCAGAGGCATCCTTATAGGTCGCATCATCCATCCACACACTAGAAGGTTTCTTTAACCCCTTAATGTCTGCACCAAATGATGCCTTCATTCCCTGTAGAGTGTCACCTGTGTATGTGGTGTGCCAGACGATACCAACCTTTGCACGATTGATAGTCTTACCTAATACGCTATCAACAGGTATAGCATAGACAATAGTATTAGGCTGAAAAGTGTAATATGAAACGCCATCGATAGTCTCTTTTTCCACATCATTACTAAACATAAGGTCTCCCTGCAACACTCCCTTGATACCCAACTTACTAAACTCTTTAAGTGCAACTTTAAACTTTTCATTTAATGCTCCAGATAAATCGTCATCAATTTCCTTTTCTGTTTTATATAGTTTAGGTGAGACATTGAATACAGACTTCTTCGCAACAAAAAAGTCACCTGTCTCTGGTTCAATACCAGCAAATATAGCAGGAGCTCCATCCCATTTCACCGTCATATTGACACTACTACGCGCTGAACCAGCCAACATATCACGCAATGACTGTAGGAAGTTAATCGCAGCACGTCCTCCATCCACACCATAGTTAAGGATTTCGTCTTCCAAATGTTCTAGGTGAAGGTTCTTACCACCCTTATCTTCTGCAAGAAAAGATTCAAAAGACAACTTAGGACCAGAGGTCTTGAAATCTTTCTTACGCATAACAGTTTTTGCCACCAACTCCAACTCATTTCCTTTGAGGTTGAGGACAAATGGCATATTGATATTCGTCTTCATATCATTGATAACAGCTTCAGCATCAGGACCAAGCTGTGCTATCTTCTTACCATACTTGGAATAAGACTGCTTGAATAGACGAGTCAGTTCAGAAGGTGTAATATCTTTCTTATTACGAGCATCATTCACCCTGTCCATAAAGTGTCGAGTGAATTCTACATCGATACCAACCTTTGCAAACAGACGGTCAGCAAACTTCTCAACCTGATTTAAATCTGACTGTGTTATCATTTTACCAATCCGTTATATTTAACAGACAAACTGTATTGACCCAATTTCTTTTGTCCAGCATGGCCTGACTTGTTTGTTCTTATAGTCATATTCATTATCAGTTTTTCATCACCAGATTTTAATTCAATGAACCAATTTTGTTTTGAAGAACTACTTTTATATGCCTTAACAAATTTAACTTGTGGTAGAAATACACCCACAGCATCTTTATCTGTTACCTCTTCATATGATGAACCGATTGCTTTGATAACCATTGTTGGTACATCAGGAGCATCCCTCAAAACTTCTGTTTTAATATAGTTGAGAGATTTTTTCGTACTAGAGTTAAATAGTGCAATGATACCATCTCTCATAATTTCTAAATACTGATTATAAAAATCTTCATACTGTTTATTATTTTTTTTATCAAAATCTCGCAAGACCTGTTGAGTTTTTCTATCCTTCATAAATTTATTTAATGGTGGCATACCGTCAATTTTAGAATACACTTGACTGTACGCAGTTTTCATTAAAAGATTAAGTTTTCCTTTTTCACCAAAAGAATTAAAAACGGGAGTTACATATGTATTTAGTTGTGGTTCAGAAGTTTTCTTACCGCCAGCTTTGAGACTAACACCCAACTTTTTACCGTCATTGTACTCTATAAACATATCGCCGGGATGATTTTTTGGAACACCAGATGGTTTCTGTCTATATCCCCAGAATACATTTTTAATTGGTTTATCCTGAGAAGAATCTATTATAAATTTATACACACCAATAGCATTATTCATTTTTTCTTCAAATTTAGAAGAAGTATCTGCTTTGTTAATAGTTTCTTCGGCAGCTGCAATATCCTTAGAACCAACACATCTTAATTTTTTAACATCAACACTCAATAAAAATTGATGAAAACTAGTTGGGTCTTTTGGTTGAAAATTTTTCTCAAATGCTATGCAAGGAAATAATTCAGTGATACTTGCATTTAGAGTTGTTTCTTGCATACCACCAGAAATAGGTTTTAAAAATATACGAAAGTTTTTTTCTTCATAAGTGCCATCAATAGGATCAACACTCGATTGACCCGAACCTAGTTTTGCAGGAATCCCAGACTGATTAAGATTTCTTAAAATTTCATCTCTATCTGTTTCTCTGTCCTTAGACCGGACAATGATAACATCTCTTTTAGAAGATGATTGACGTTCATTTCTCTCGTAAGATAAACCACCAAAAACATCAACAGGGAGCGATGTTTCCTCAGAGAAAAGACTCTGAATCTTATCGACATGGGGAGTGTATGATTCTGTGCGGGGGCGTAATTGCCGGACATAGTGATTGAGGTTAGACATTCAACTGCTCCATGTGTGTTATATTCTATTTATATAACATAGAACTTGATGGGTGTCAATAGCCTATTTTATTGCAATCGCACCAATAAACAGATGATTCTGCCAGAAACTCTGAACTGCCTTGAAACCAGCACGATCTAGCATATCTTCAATCTCTCTCCAAGAGTTGGGTTTCAACATATTTTTCAATGTTAACTCTTTCTGCATAATATCTTCATAGTCAAAGGATTTACTTTTAAACTCATAGTAAGTAGTTCGCAGCATATTCTCAATACGACTATGGGATGTATCAATCTTCTCACCAAAGATAAATGCACCACCTTCATTGAGTCCATCATAGATATTATTAATAACATCTTCCCTGCAAGCATAAGGCATGAACTGCAATGTGAACAGAGATGTGATCAGTGAACAATTCTCAAACTCATAATTACGAATATCATCTTGAATAAAATTCACAGAAGTATCAGGATACTTTTCATTCAACTCAACGGCACGATCTGCAAGATTATCAAAGAAACCCTCTGCAACCTCTACACCAACATACTGTGCATCAGGACAATCCTTATGATTATGCTCTAGAATCCTTGCAGTAAGTTTACCAGTAGAACAACCAATGTCTACTACATTAGTATTCGCCTCAACGAAATACCGTGAAAGACTTACAACGTCATCCAATAGATTACTATACCCCCGAATACTCCAATCAATGTGTTCATCAAAACCTTCTTGCCGATGTGCAAAAGTAAAGTCAGCCATTATATTTCTCCAATACGTTAGTGTAAACTGCCGAGGCAATTCGTTCCATCATTATCGCTGGCACCATACGGCCCAGCCTTTCGGCACGCTGATTCCATTTACCTGTCAACTTGAAGTCATCAGGTAAGCTCATTATACGCTTTAATTCACCTAAAGTCAACTTCCTTGGTTCAATCCAATGAAATGCACCAGCAGTAGTATCTGCACTACCCATCGCTGTAATGGTAGGAGCAGGTTTATACTGTGATACTCTCTTGAGATTGAAATGATGACCCTTTGGATGGTAGTCCATACCTGTCAAAACTTTCTCAGGATCAATCTCCATTTTACTACCCGTCTGTTTCCAGTATGCAGTGTTGGTAAATTTATCTGTGAGATACTTCACTTCTTCGGGGTCATACTCCAAATCAATCATTGCATCCTTGACAGGAATAATATCACTATCTGGCTCAGGGAATACTTGAGAGATAGTCATAAAATTTAGTCCAACCTTCTCTGCGACATCCTCACGCACAGCAATAAAGATAACACGGGTTCTTGTTTGAGATACACCATAGTAACGACTGTCCAACACCTGAGCGCAAACCTCGTAACCAATCTTCTCAAAGGTGTTGAGTATCTTGTTAAAATACTCTTTAGCCTCACCAACAGTTAGTCCCTTGACATTCTCTGCGACAATAACTTTTGGTTTGATTTCTTCTGCAACTCTTAGAAACTCAAAGAACAGGTCTTCAATATTCGTTACAGACTTGCCATCAGAATAATTTTTGGTTTGACCCCAGCCATCAGAGTGCTTACCAGCAACTTTCTCTACAGTCACATTACCCCACAAATCCACACGTTCCTCTTCATGTACGTTGTGAGATAACTTACCGGCGACAGAGAATGCTGAACAAGGCGGTGACCCATCAAGAATGTCAATCTCACCTACACCAACACCAGCTGCATCTAGGAAATCTTTACCATTGAGTTCCTTAATATCGCCGGGTAAAATAATCGTGTCTGGATAGTTCTCTGCATAGGTCTTCTGTGCTTCCTCAACGAACTCATTGATGACAAGAACCTTACCACCAGCAAGACGATAGCCTGTAGAGGAGCCACCCCCACCCGCAAAGGTGGAGATGACTTTGAACTTCTCTTGACTAGACGCATCATATACATCTTGTAAATTATATGGGGAGTACACCATTGCTCCAATCTCTACAAATATCCATCATTCTTTTCCTACCTTTAAAATTAATCTCTGTATTATTTAGCAATGTTTCAAACAGTTTATCTACACCAGCACCCAAATGTAAATTTTCATGTTCTTTGATCAAACCAAAGTTCTCAAATTCACAAAAAGCAGTTCTGGCATGATGTTTCTGTCTTGGTATATTCAACTCTTGCCAATTGAAAGAGTAGAAAAAATCCTTTATCTCTTTTCCCATATATGGATTGACCATTATTTTATTATGTTTAGCCACAACCTTTTCATGTTGTAAATGACCAGCACAATTTTCTGGTAGAAAGTATGCATCCCTAAACTGATTCCAAGTTGTAAATTTAGAATTAGTTCTCATACACCATTCATGATAATTCCATAATTTTTGAGGTTTTGAGTATCGCATTTGAGCTTTACGACTAACTCCTATATAACCATCAGCGCCCCAACCTGTTAAAACATGTCTTTCCTCTATCTGTGGATACATGTACAGAAATGGGAAAACACATTCAAAATGAGTTTTCTTTGAACATCCCATGTTCACTAATGTTTTGAAATCTTCCACCACATTTGTTGTTGGAACCACAACTTCTGTAAAATCCCATTTCATATATTCACACACTTCTCTTGCTTTCTTGTAATCATAACTTTCATGTGTATCTAAATGAAAACTGTATGCATGAACTTTTTTACCCGCGTGGTGAGCTGCAAGTCCAACCGATATTGAATCAACACCACCAGAGAGCAATAATGCACTCTCTGGTAGCGTGACACTTTTTGACACCGCATCAATCAATAGTTTTTTCAATTGAAGTGGTGTTTTCTCGTATTTCATTTTTTTCATGCTGCTTTTTTCATAGCATCATATTGTTCAAAAGTCATATGGTCAGATTTTTCACCATTATCCTTAAAATGAAGAATTTTCATATTTTTCTTAGGACATGTGATACCACCCTTCAATCTACCCCAACTTCTAGGAATATCATGATCACCTCTAGCATCATCAATTTCAATACTATTACCTAGATCATCCTTTTCATCAAGACTTATCCATCTACTAACTATGTCTTTTTGTTTAAAAATTTCTCTATTATCATAAGTGGTTATACCAAAATCAATCTCATGTTCCATGTCAATAACAGCTGAATAGAAATCTTCCATGATCCATTGGATACTAAGTTTTGTCTTATCACCACCTTGAAACTGCCCAAGAAATCCTTTAAAAACATCAGACTTAGTACGTTCCTGAGCTCCCTTTGTCCAACTTTTTAATGTTTTATCATCTACATTTTTCTTCATAATTTTTATTGCAAATTGTTTTGCAAACTTTTTATAATCTATTTTTAGATTGCCATTATAGATAAATGTAGCATTTTCTTTCTTCAAATCTGTAGTGTATTGAAAATACCAACGCAAAAGTGCATGAACTAATCCCTCATTTTTTGGATAAATTTTCTTTGGCCAGACTTTTAGAACACTATCTAGAAAATCTAAAACAGTATAAGTATCCTTTAGTAGAGTTTTAAAACGAGTTTTGCTGTCATGTAACTCTCCATTATCAGTTCCAGCATAACTTCCTGCAAGATAAAAATAATCCAAATCTTTTTGATCTAATTTTGAATTTGCTGTTTCATCAAAGTTCATCTTCATGATTTTGGTTACAATCTCATCCCAAACCATTTTTTTATTTTTAAATCCAAGAGTATCTTCATTAAATAATGGATGCACTGGATTTGGTTCTTCTTCACCTTCAACTACCCGAACACAATTACGGACAGCATCAGCAACGATGTTATCGTCATTAGCATTTCTGCCCTCTTGGTATTTGGCAGGAGTAACCTCATTCCTATCATCAAAATCTTCTTTTCTTTGTTTTGCATTAAGATTCCACTGTATAGTTAATAGCAGATAATAATCTTCAAACTGTTCGATAGCCTCAGGATAGCTTTCTTGAATTTGTGCATAGTACATATCACCAATATTTTGAGGATTACCTTTTTCAGATATGAAATAGGTGTCAGGACTTGTAGGAAACAAGCCGATTTTAAATTCTAAAACTGTTCTACTTCTATGACCACCATCATTAACTGCCAAAACAGAACACTCATGTCTATCGCCGTCAATAGTTCGACATTTTGTTTTTTGCACCAATGATAAATCTGGTAGAGGCCTACCCTTAAAGATAGTTCTTAGTATTCCTTGTTTTTTACTTAAATCATCTCTATCTGATCTATTACATTTATCATTAGGATCAATAACTTCTGTCAATAATGGCGCATACTTTATTTTGTTTTTAAAATTTTTGTAATAATGATGTTTCATACAAAAATCAAAATACAAGTTAATCGGACACTGAACAACTTTGTATGTAAATGTACCATTATTGTATTGAATCTGTACCTCTCTTGGTACTTCAAACAAATCTTCACTTTTCATTATAATATTCATGCTCATCCAAAAAATTCCTCTAGTGTTCCAACTTCATCGTTTTTCAATATCCAGTTCATCTTATCCGTTATCACACGCAGCGGCGCCAAGAAACTGTCTTCATATTGGCTAGTATAGTCAACCATAGGTAAAATGTCAAGTTCCTTTGGTATCTTTGTCATAAAAGAAAACGCAGAGGCTTGATAGATATTGTCTTTGAGATTTACAAATTTTACCTTGTCTCCTTCTTGAATAGAAACGTACTTATTACCAAGTTTGTTCTCATCTACGAGATGGTTGTAAAGTATTGCACCCTTAACATGCTTGGGTGCGCCGAGTGCAAATAAACGATCTGTTCCACGAAACTTCTTCAGTCCATTACAGGAGCGAGGATAGGCAATATCTTCTGGTGGTAATGACATGAACTCCTCACGAAAATCTTGTATAAAGGTATTTAGCATCTCCTCATCACCACCCATGATGATCCTGATTGCTTCCTTCAACTTCTCCCGACATGGTGCAGGAGTTGAACTCTTAACGCTTTCTAGTCCCATGATCTTGAGTTTGGGTTCCTTGAACCGCACACCTTCCATATCATACAGGTTTAGAATGTAACGCTTCTTGGCAGTCCAGATTCCCTTGTCAGCGATTGCCTCTCTACCCATCTCCATCTTTTGTTCGTATGCGTTGGTTACTTTAGCAAGAGCCTGATAAGCGTTATTAATGTGAGGTTCCAGCTTCTCTTTTGCAACCTTGTCCAAGAAATTGACAATAGTGTTAGTGTCTGTTCCCTCTTTAAACACCTTACTAACCAACCCGTCAAAAGTGATGTATACGCTGTCCGTATCCGAAGCAATAACGTAGTCCATGTCCTTCGTTTCCAAGATTTTGTTAAGATAAATGTTGAGACTTTTCTCAATCCAACGAATAGACAATTGGCCAGATGTAGTAATTGCAGTGGCAACCAACAAATCAAAATAACGAAACCAATTGTTCCCAATAGCACCATATGCGCTGTTAAGAGAAATCTTCTTCGCCATTTGGATGTTGTTGTATCGGGCAATGTCTTTAAGTAGAGACTTCTCCCCAGTGTTTTCATACTCTTGTTGAGCGTCGAGCATCCGTCTTTTATATTTGACACGATCATTATACATGCCCTCCATTAGTTCTGGTAAAAACCCACGTTTGTCTTTGCGAAAGAATGCACCGTTGGGCGTCATGCAATACTCTGTGTCGTTCTTTACCTTGCCTGCCAACATCTTATCAACCATACCCTCAACAAGTTTAGCGTCCTTGTTTACTAGTGTCTCAGGTGAGATGTTGTACTGCATGATAAGATGAGGATACAGAGAGTTCAAGTCAAACGACATAACCCACTTGTGCATACCCACCTGTGGGTCTTTCACATAGGCACCTTCAAACTTTTCCACCTTCTTGTGATCTTTCTTCTGAGGAATCACAATGTTCCTCTCGCGCAGATAGTTGTAAATCAAAATATCCCAGTACCGCACAGTACCAAGAACATCAGTGAAGTTGACCTTTGCGTCATACGCCATCGTCAGCGTAAGCTCCATCAATTTCAACTTGTCTTCCAGATTATCAACAATCTCCACATCTTGAATATTGTATTCAATGAACGACTGATAGTCTTTTGTATACCACTCACGAAATGTCTCGTATGGATTACCGTCCTTACGCTCACCTAGTTCGACAAACGCAATGTGGTCCAGACGATAGGACTCCTGATTGGTGTATGTGAATTTACGATAGAGGTCCAGATAATCAAGGGCAGCAATGCCATCCAGAGTATATGCCTGATGATTACGTCCCATCTTATACACTTCGCGACCAAACACGTTCTTCCACGGAGACAGACGTTTGACCTCTTCTTCATCGAATACGTTACGAATACGATTGACAAGATAAGGAATATCAAAGAACTCAGTGTTCCAACCAGTCACGATATCGGGTGTGTGCCGTTCCCAGAATGATAGGAACTCCTTCAACAGATGCACTTCACTTTCACACTGAATATATTCTACATCATTACGGTTAGTTGTAAACTCTCCAATTCCCCAGACATTAATGAAACCTGTTTGAAAGTTCTTAATAGTGATTGACAGCATAGGTTCTGCTGCATCTTCTGGTTTAGGGAAACCGTTCTCACACTCCACCTCAATATCGATGGTGACCATGAGCATCTGGTCCAAGTCCCAATCAATCTGTTTAGGATACTCATCAGCAATCCAGCAATAGGGATACTGTGTGTTACCAAACATAATGTCTTTTTGGTTCTCACGATCAGACACCCACTGTTTGGCCTCTTTGATAGAGTCGAACTTATGTGGGAGAACACTCTGACCATCCAGAGTTTTGTAGCCAGTCTCCTCACGGGTATTGACCAGATCAAACAGCGTAGGTTCATACTTAACTCTACGAGTCGTGCGTTCTCCATTCCTGACCTCACGGACAAGAATAGAGTTACCGTATTGCAATACGTTTGTGTAAAAGTTCATATAAAGACTATATCAGGTTTCAGTAGATTTGTCAAGGGTCCAATTGTCACGATTCATATACATCTTCAAAATTTCTTTAGTGATGCTACGATCCTTACCTTTGATTAGCGGTTTTGCAGCAGACTTCGAAAGTACTGCTTCAATACCCATCAAGCCAGGAGTAGAATTAACTTCGATAAAATAAGGACTTTCTTTATCCCTATTCTTTGCGGGAATAAAATCAACACCAACAACCTGACCTTGAACTGATTCTGCTGCCCGTAAAGACTCTTGTGCTTCACGTTCTGTTAATTCATGTGATTGTGGTTCTGACCCTTGTGAGACGTTGCTTCTAAAGTCACCTCCAACAACAGGTCTTTTGATTGCACCCAGAATTTGACCAGCTGCAATAATAACACGAACATCATAGTCTGTCTTTATATATTCTTGAAGAAGAACATCGACATACTCATCTTCCCTATGAAGCAATTGAATAATACTGTGAAGTGATTTTAGACTTTCAATCCAGATAACACCAACACCCCTAGAACCAACGGCGGTCTTGAGAATCATTGGGAACTTATTACCCAATCTTTCTGCTGCATCCTCAGCACCTTCTGAATGACGAACTAGGACTGTGTTTGGTGTACGAATATCATTTTGCTGAAACACAATCTGGTTGTACCATTTATCATTGCAAATATCATGACATATAACAGGATTGATAAGAGTGTAACCCTGACTCTCCAGATTGAGACAAGCAACTCGCCAAGACAGATTACCTGTCTTAACCGTTGAACCAATACCTCTAGCCATCACCAATGTATTCTCAGGATTTATGCGAAATGGTTTATCATACTCAGCATCATCTTTCATACCGGGCAGTTCTACCTTACCATCATCATCCACAGGGAAAGAGTATACCAATTGGTCCTTACCCTTGTCTTCCATGTACATTCCAGAAAACTCAGCAAGGTACACTTCAATACCCAACTCAGATGCTTTCTTACGAACCATTGGTCCAGTTTCATTTGGATCAAACGGATCATCATGAGACAGAATCAATAGTTTGTATTTTTCTTCTTTTGCTTCTGTGATGAATGACTTGAACTTTTCCATTAGACTTCTTTTTTCTTCCCAATGTTATATTTGGTTTCTAGTGTCCAATCACCCTTCTCAGAATATGACAATACCTTAATCTGACTAAGAGGAGCCATCTCACCAAGTTCACCAATAACATTGATTAGACCCCAATCCTTCAACAGATTTGCAATCGTATTCCTACGAGAAATATCATTAGTTGTCAGATTTGTGTTCTTACCATCAAGAGCAAATAGTTCCTTGAAATGCACAATGAAATACCTACCCTGTTTGTGTAGAATATGACATGACTGATATAGTTTCTTTTCTTTACGGGAAGCAACGCCAATTCGTGATAGTGTCTCACGAACTTTAAGAAAGTCATCAGGTTCTTTCAACCCGACTTCTAGCATCATCTCCTGTGTCCAATTAATCTCTTCCATTTTTCCCACCTTTATATAATCTTCTTTTTATGGTGGCGAGTTGATCCTCAGACAATACATCAAGAGCGGCCTTAGCCTTTGCATTACTATATCCATAAAACTCTTTAACATACTCTAGATTCTCTAATTTCGTCGCCTTCAACCACGGGGTAAATCTTTTCCTTGGCCTCAGACTATTTAGTAAAAAATCAAACTGCATCTTCTTATCAACATTTGGTAGTTGGTTAATCTCATTTACCAACATAACGGTATCAGGAAATGGCGCAACACACTTGTTTACAATGAATGGGGGGTATTTTCTCTCCCACTCTTCATCATCACCATCCATCAGAGGTTCTTTAGTCTGATTGACAGCCTTGAGATATTCCTTTAACTCATACGCCATATGCTTCATCCCATGTCATAACGCTTGTTTCACCCATATCATCTGCATTTGCTATATCCAATGCCATCAAGTCTTCTCTGAGTTGTCCATCAAAATTATCTTTTATCTGTACAGTTCGTGGTGTTTCCAACATACAAAACCACCATGCGATTTCCTCAGCCTGATCACCAATCAAATCTTTAACAACTTGTCGATCATCAACCAATCCTTTTGTTGGCATGAAATATGCAGTGCCATACACAGAATGAAACAAACCAGCATCCTGTAAATACTCAGGTTTACCCATACCTTTAAGTTTGTCTCTTGTGCCAATCAGGTGTTCTAACAAAGTCTGGTCGCCGTGTTTAACTTTATCAGAACCTAGACTTTTCAGAAAATCAATCTTTGTAGAAGTCAAGTCTTTCACGATTTACTCCATCCACAACCGTTTTGAATACGATTACACTCCTCAACTCATAACACTCACGGGGCACGGGCATGGCCATGTGCGGCAGAAATGCATCAAACACAACAAGTCTATTACCAACATAAGGAACTAACTGTCCATCAATAAGAGTACCGCCGCCCCACTCAGGTTTCCAATCCATTCGTGGATAGTAAATCATCGTGAAGTCGCCATCGTCTTTATGCATCACAGGTTCAACACCATGTGTGTGAGCATTCATATAGATGCGTTTGTATGTATCAACATTATAAGTGTTTCTGAAATCATACTTTAACATTGCAGAAGTCCAGATAGGCATTACCCAATCAAATTCATTTTCAATTGTATACTTTTTATCAAGAGTTAAATTTTCCGTACAGAGAACATGCCAATGTCGAGATGGATGCATTGTATTTGATGGGTAATCAAATTTCCACCGAACATCTTTCATCTTAGCACTAATTAGTTGTGCAACATGATCTTCTACTACGTTATCATATACTTCAATCATTTGAACTTTGCCCTTCCCATAATCTCAGTCAAACAAGCCAACATGTTTATTTCCAGATCAGCAACAAACGCGGCTTTATACTGGTATTCAGCCAATGCAACAACAACATGAGGAATGCTGCTAGGCTCAACATACTCGTATAGATTATCGTAAACACTACGAAATAACTTGTCAGAATCATTATCCAGACTATCAACAACCCATTTGCGAACATTGGTGAACTCCTTGTTTTTCATCATACCCATAAGGTCTTTGACGTTCTTGTCACCAAGATTAACCAGAATACCAGCATCAATCTCACCAGACACAGAATACCGTTGCAGTTCATTCAGAACTTTACGCCAGTCTGGAAAGTGAGTATTTATGAGTTGTACAATAACCTTTTCATTGTACTTGATTTCATTCTCATTAAGGATTTGTAGAACCCTATTGAAGAAACTTTGTGCAAGTTTAGGTTTCTCTGCACTAGGGATTACAAAGTCAATTACACTGCACCGCGATTGCAGAGCAGGAATAATACGGTTCTTGTAATTACATGTCAGAATGAATCCACAGTTCTTGTGAAACTCTTCAATGAAACCACGAAGAGCTGGTTGTGTAGACTGTGGATTTAGATAGTCTGCCTCATCAAGAATGAGGTACTTCTTGCCACCCTCAAGCGACACAGTGGACGCAAAGTTCTTTATCTTGGTTCTAAGAACGTCAATACCTGACTCTTCAGAACCGTTGATAAACATGTAGGTAGCACCAATCTGTTCCAGCATGGCCTTTGCAGCAGTTGTCTTACCAACGCCCGGACCACCTGATAAAATCAGATTGGGTAATGTCTCTTTGTCAACAAAAGACTGCAAAGAGGTTTTTAGAGTCTTAGGGAGTACGCATGACTCTATGTCCCGTGGCCGATATTCTTCGACCCACAAAAATTGATCCATAATATAAATTCCTCAAGTTAGTCATTGTACGAAGATTCGGGTTCCAGTGCAATCCAATACTGCACACCAAGTTTAGTGTTAGTAAAGTGACTAATCTTTTTAGAGGATACTTCAACATCGTATGCGCCTGGCATAACTTTTAGGTTTTCAACCTTGAACCAGAACTTGTACTTTGCGGAAACATCAAAAATATCCAGAGATGTTTCATATGCATTTGCAGTACTGTTCTTCTTATCAGTGACCATCAACTTACCATCAGACAATGCCATATCAGGAACACCGATAACAGCAGCTGCCTTGGTGATTTCGTTGAGTGTATCACTCGACATGTTGAACGTCAATTCAGTCGAGGGCATCGAAATCTCTTTAGATGGAGTCGTCACCACGGATGGATCAGAGAACCAATACTTGAGAGACTTCGATGTTCCCTCTTCTGTAATAATAACAAAGTCATTACCAAACTCTAAATCAGGTTTACCGAATAGAGAGAGTGCCGATAGGAACTCATTCAAATCATAGATAGCAAAGTCACTAGGGAATTCCTCAGAGACATCTGCCTTGGCCACGATGTTCTTCATCGCGGACATAGTGGAAAGACTAGACCCCGCCTTCACCATAAGATTAGCGTTAATCGTAGAGAAGTTTTTCAATACGGAGATAGTTTCAGTAGATAGTTTCATTTTTCACCTTCAAGTTCATTAATGTATAGAGCAATAATACCATAGTGAATTACTTTTAGCAAGTCACTTCTGTTCTTTCCACCCTTCTTTCCGTATCGTTGTGCGTATTTCATGATGTTACCGATACAGAAACCTTCACCATGGCCACCGTCAATGATGAACTCTGTAGCTTGAAACCTGTTCTTGCTATAGTGTTCATCATATGTCGAGTCGATGTACTTTTGAAGTTCAACAAGGGTAGTGCCCTCGTTGTACTTATAACCAACCTCTTTATTCTTCACTAGGATGCTTCTCTTCCTTAAAGATATCACGCCGAATATAGGTTTCAACACCGTCAATCATAACGCGATAAGGTTGCGATTCATCAACATCAGCAGGGGTATCCTTGATGTTATCACGATAAAAGGTTTCCCATTCGCCGGGAGTAAAGAAGTTACGAAGTTCTGCTTCAGAGTCATAGACTGCCCAGTTCATTGCAACAGAACGCCGTTCGCCTGGACCAAAGAATGGAAGCACCTGATGCTTCATCCACTGTGGAAAAATATACATCATCCCAATCTTAGGCTGAATGTATTCTTCAGTGCGAGGATAAAGACGATGCACATCACGCCGCTGCTGTAGACCCCAAATCATATGCGTCCAACCATCAGCAATGCCAGATGCACCATTGAAGAAGTTCTTACCTTCTGGTACATCCTGTTGAGTCATACAATCAGGTAACTTAGTCCACATAAAACCAGACAATCCAGCTGTGGTTCGCGCACCATGATCATGCAAAGGATTGTAGTCTCCAGCATATGCGTGGTTTGTCCAAATTTCAAAACATTCAGCGATAGACTTACGATTATAACCCTGTTGTAGATACGCAGAACCGATAGAATCAAAAACAGTCTTAACCTGTTGACCAACTTCAGTTGTTATATCAAAATCTACTTGACTTGATTTCGTATCATTCTTCAGCTGACCAACAAGTTTCGCTGCCATATCTGGTGCAGAGTCACGAGTCGAGTCAATGTGTTCGTTGATCTCATCAACAATTTCCTGAGAAAATTGAACTTTCCCAATATAATGATTGGGTACGGGTTCGATTTCCATGTTAAGTTTGTCAAGATATTTATCCCGGGCTTTTTCAATTTCTTCTTTTTTTGCTGATTGTTCTTCCATTCGTTTCTCTCTCTTTTCTAGGATTTGATGATGTCGGGCTTGCCGATCATCGTACTCTTTACGCTGTTCTGGAGTCATGTCTTCCAAATTCAAAAAGGGTGTAGCCTTTTTGAGATTAGCATTCCTCTTTTTTAAATATTCGTTTTCAGTCATTCCCTGTTTCTCAAGAAATGCTGATTGTTCCTCTGGGGGAAGGTCTTCATATGTGTGGAATTTCACCATTTATAAATCTCCATTCTATATAATAGTAAAGGAAAGGTAACTAAAAGTCAAGTCACCTTTCCCCACTACATCAATTTATTTTACTTTAATAATACGAGGTTTCTTCGCATCTGGAACAATACGCTCAAGGTCAATCTTGAGCATACCATTTTCGAGGGAAGCATCGTTCACTACAATGTCATCTGCAAGAGTGAATTTCCGATTGAACTTACGATATGAGATTCCGCGATAAATGTCAGAATCATTTTCATCGTTCTCCTTGATGGAACGAACCGTAAGCAAACCTTCTGTTACTTCAATTTCAATATCGTCCTTACTAAATCCCGCCAAGGCCATTTCGATGGCATAAGTGTAATCACCCCCTTTACGGATGTTATATGGCGGGAACCCTGTTGACGCTGCATTATTGCGAGCGTATGTATTGAGTTGATCGAAGACTCGATCAAATCCTACAGCATAGGGTGTGAGTTGATTTATATTATCGAAAATAGATAGTGTTTTGCTTGTAACCATTTTGGTATCTCCTTATAAAGCAAGATTATGCAGTGGACCCTTAATGGCATCCACATATTATATATAAGAGCTGAAACCTAAATTTCAACCCCCATATATAATTTTTTTAGAAGGCGTTGTTTTCTTCAACTACGCTTTCTGTCTCTTCTTCGCCAGTGATAACACCGGCGTCGATCTTGGTGTAGAGGTCAATGAAGGAAACCTTAGTATCCTCATCAAACCGTGCGACACAAAGTTCAATTGCCTGCATCTTGTCACCAAAGATGGCAAACGCTTTCACAATGTGGTCCAGACGGCGGGTGGAGATGACTTCATCAACACCACCATCGTAGAAGGTCTTGCGAATAACGTCAGCCCAAGTCACAAGGTTCTTGGCGAACTCTTCATCCTCAGCACCATACTTCTTCATGGCAAGAGTGATGATCTTGGTTTCAACCGCAGGTGAAGCGTAGGGCTGTTCCATCGTGACTGCGAACCGCTCAAGGAAAGCTTCGTTGAGAATGTTGGTTCCAATGAACCGTCCATCATCCGAACCCTTGCCTTTAGTATTGGCAGTGGCCATGACGTTGAAACCATCTTTAGGCGTGACCCACTTGTTAATCTTCTTGAGGTAAACACCTTTACCCTCAAGGACAGGCTGCAATGCGAGCAACTTGTTAGAACCCAGATCACACTCATCAAGAAGCAGAGTGCAACCACGCTCCATTGCTTCGATCACAGGACCGGGCACGAACTTGGTTTCACCGTTCACAAGGCGGAACCCACCGAGCAGATCATCCTCATCAGTTTCGATGGTGATGTTGACACGGATCAGTTCCTTGTTGAGTTTGGCGCAAACCTGTTCGACCATCAGAGTCTTGCCGTTACCCGACAGACCAGTGATGAAGATAGGATAGAACATCCCAGACTTGACAACCTTCTCAATCAGAGAGAAGTTACCCCAAGGCACGAAGCCTTCAAACTTGCTGGGAATAAGATTCTGTTTTTCCATATTGGTTGCAATCAGATTTACCATTGTCGCCTCTGCACTCGCAGGAGCGGCAGTAATAGGAGCAGCGACATTGCCACCCTCACTAGGTAATTTATACGCATTGTAACCAACGGAATAACCATCACCTTTGAACCAAGTAGGAAACGGAATACCCGCTTTCGCAGATGCCTCTGCTTTCTGAGACTTGGTAATCACGGCGCCATCACCGAACATTTCGGTAGCAGTGTCAACGAATAGTTTCTTGCGAGGAGAGAGGTTCATAGTCATTCTTTCTTTCTGTTTTCTCATCTTATATCCTATACTAACATACGAAATAGGATTTGTCAATAGCTAATTTGCATTTTATGCAACTAATTTCACAAATTTATTGAGGAGCTGACGGGACTCGACCTTGCCCTTCATCGACTTACCAAAGGCAGTCTTGAGTTTTGCCTTCGACGCACCAACCAGATCATCGCTCAGTCCCTCATTCGAGACTTCCATACCCTTGGCAGGCAGGACATACATTTCATCGTAACCCTTCGATTCGATGGCGAGAAACTTGTTCTTGTTGATGAACTTGACTTGTTCCATGATGGCATCCATATCAAGTTCACGCTGTAAGTAACACAGAGTGCGCTTATCAACACGACCAGAGCGACCAGAACCCGCAATGAAGAACCCAATAAGGTTCATATCAGGAACCCGTTTCTTGAGAACTTTGAGCAGACTATCAGTCATATTGAAGGCATTAACTTCATAGTTCTTGAGAGTCTTAGGGTCAGAAATAATGACCTTACCATGCAGCGAGTTAACAATTTCTTTGTGTTCGCCTGTATTGGTATCCAAGAAATAGTCATACACACCATCAAGGTTATTTGAAGCACCATCAGTCAGGAAAATCGTGTTGACTTTCTGAACACCAGTTTCAGCCTTGAACTTAGGAACGATTTCCATCATCGCAATGATTGCGTCATTGAGAGGAGTACCACCCAAGTTAAGGAAACCGGGAAACGGAACCTTGTCAAAGGCAATCTCACGATCAGTTTCGAAACCGTAGTATGAAGCAATCATCCACAGGATTTCCATCATCTCGATTTCTTCTTTCGCAGACATTTTGCTGGAGAAGAATTCCAGAAGTTTGAAAGTGCGAAGCGCAATGTCACCTGCTTTGAAGTCATCCATCTTCATTTCATAACGATTAGGAATATCGCCTGTCACGGGATCAATGAACAACTCACTGCAATCGCTGAACGCGAACACTTCAAAAGGAATCTGAGTGCGGCGGCAGAACCAGATCAGGTTGAACAACTGAGACAGAGTACCTTTAAGGTTCTCATACATGGAACCGCTCCAATCGACAACCATCACCATGCCGTGGTTCGTAGCACCCGGCAGAGTAGTCACCTTCTTGAAAAGGTCTTCATTGTATTTGTAAGTGTGCAACCGTCCCATGTCGAGCGAACCCGTCTTGGAAACAGCAGCGCGAGCATACTGGTCAGCAGACTTCTTCATCTCGAATTCTTTGACCATGTAGGCAACGGTCTTCTTCGACTCATCCTTCATGGAAGCAATCTCTGCTTTCTTGGCATCAACCCAAGAACCACCTTCAGCATAGTTTGGAATCGCACGTTCTAGGATTTCACCGTAAGGAATGATGAGGTCATCAGCAATAGCAGGAATACGACCATAGGTCCGTGTCGAGGCATTCTCATCAATCAATTTTTTGATTGCATTGTTTGCATCGGTGTCGGTTTCTGCCATGGGCGGTCCACCGCGGCCAGTGGATTCTACACCGCCTACTTCAGAACCTTCGCCTTTTTCAGTTTTGGCATCGCCATCAACGTCATCGTTGTCATCGTCACCAGCACCGCCAGCAGGAACATCATTTCCATCTTCTTCACCTTTATTATCACCAGCAGAAGGATTTCCCTCACCAGTTTCTTCTTTACCATCGTCACCAGCAGGACCATCGCCCTCACCAGTTTCGCCTTCTTCACCTTCACCCGACTCACCATTGGGATCAGCCATGGTTTCTTCATCGTCAGACTCTTCTTCTGGCGCGTTCTCTGCCATCCAAGCATAGAGCTCTTCAGAGAGGTTCAGAACATCATCAGGAGTCTTGGTTTCTGCAACCCGCTTGACCCAGACCTTTTCTTCAGCAGTGAACTCAACCTTCTGCTTCTTGAAGAACAGATTGATACGGTCAATCAAGTTCAACTCAGAAACATCCTTGTCGGCAATACCGAAGAAATCCTTGGCAGTCAGGTCACGATATCCACGATTGAAGACTGCAACAGAGCCAGGATACCGATCCTGCACCATCCGTTCGATACGAGCATCTTCAACAATATTCACAAACGAATGATTGATCTTACGAACCGCAGCAGCCTCTAGCATGTCGAGAGGCGTCCAGAGTGCGTGAGCAATCTCATGGCAAACCATCAGGTCATAGATATCTTTGGTCATCTCCTCATCTTTCCAGATGGGCAGACCCAGTTCCCGTGACTTAGGATTGAAATACGCCGTGTCCATTTTCTTGTGGACAACGAAGATATCTTCTTCAGCGAGGAGTTTTGCGAGTGTCGATTTGTTTTTCATCATGTCTTACAGTACCATGTTGGAGGGGTTTTGTCAACAGGAAAATACATTATTTTCCAAATAAATTGAACGTTTTGTCGAGTGCTTTGTTTGCAACAGCAGCCAACGAGTTTTTGTTGTTGATTGATACGCAGACACTGTTCATCAACTCACTGATGTTGGCACTCTTACCAATCACATCTAGTAGTTTGTGTAGGGCATCGTTGCTATCGTAACCATCAGTCTCGTAGTTGCTTTTACCACGAACTTCTGTCCGATAGCCAGACTTGCTATCAACAATGGTTAGTACATACAAGTCTGTATCACGAGTGAGTTTCAACTTGTATCCCATTATACCTTCCTACGCTTTCCCGAAAAGTTCAACGTATTCTTTGGCAACCTCTTCACCCATTTCTTTTAGGATTTCTGTCTTCATCACCTTTGTGGCATTGAACGCTTTGATATCACCCGCAGCACGGAATTTATCAAGGTTCTTATTTACAGCAATCAGCATTTCTTCAAGTGTCATGTCTATTTCCTTATTTCTCATCATATATTATAGTACCATGTGGCGCAGAATAAGTCAATAGAATAATAGACCCTAATGTCGTTTTATTGAATATTTAGGGAAAATGTGACATTTTTACAACACTATCACGCGGCTGTCTCTTATACACATCTGACGCTGCCGACGAGCGATCTAGTGTAGATC
>OLHY01000003.1_pt1 | contig 75250 bp, 88 predicted proteins | sample 1609411 | NCBI WGS metagenome assembly OLHY01 (sample SAMN05416817, study PRJEB24817) | seawater metagenome | isolation source: Sea water | place: Canada:Atlantic | collected 2013-07
TCGATACTTCTAACTCTGTATTTGTGCCACTTTCAGAGATTTCCAGCTTTCCACCTGGAGCTATGTTACCTATACCAACATTACCGTCAGTAGCTATCCATACATAATCTTCTGTTCCATTAGCTCCTAAACTTAATGCATAACCAGATTGGCCTTTTATTTTAAATTTAGTACCAGAATTCCAACTGATCAGGCCTGCATCTCCATCTTTATATGTTGTGGTATTACCGAAATCAGTAGTACCGTCAATCTCTAACTTATAATTAGGACTTGTAGTACCTATACCAACATTACCACCCGATAAAATAGACATATGTGGAGTAGAACCAGATCCTGCAACAAATTGTAATTTAGCGTTGTTAGCTCCTTCAATGTCATTACCTACGCGACTAGTAATTGTATCTGTAGAATCTTTAAAAAATATTTGACTTCTTTTAGTCGCAGTAGCTGTGGTTTTAAAGACAGTACCAAAATCATTACTCGAGAACGAACCACCACCTGTTACAGCAAGATTAGTTGTCGTAGTAGACCCTACAATGGATAATTTATTACCTGGGTCAGTTATACCTATACCAACTTTACCATCAGATTTAATTACAAAAGCATCATCATTAAGAGAATCGCTGAAAATTCTAAAAGAATTGCTTGCAGCTGCTGAATACAGCCTCCACGTACCTACAGTATTTGATAAAAATAACCTTGCTACGTTTGCATTTGTAGATCGTATACGTGCGCTTGCTACAACTCCAGCCTCTACGACATCTAATTTATATCCGGGACTTGCAGTACCTATACCAACATTACCGCCATTAAAAAATGAATCTCCATCTGTATCAATATGATTTGTAAGTACAGTGCTGGAGTTGTAAAGGCTGAGATCTCCCGTGGTTGTGTTTAAATTGAGACGACTTGCACCGCCGACCTCTTTTATTTGAAAATTACTATCAACGAAAAGCCGAATAAAATTACCACCATAAAAAGCAACGTTACTATTTTCACGAACAGAAATAATACCTGCCACATCTAGTTTTGCACCAGGACTTGTAGTACCTATACCAACATCCCCACCCGATAAAATAGATATACGATCAGTACTAGCATCCTCGTCTTTAATGCGCAAAGAACCATTGGACTCTGTATATAATGAATATGTTCTTGCGTCAGTACGATCTAAAGTAAACTTTACATCTCCACCTGTATTTTGTAATACTAAACCTCTACTACCGGGAAGCATTTTCACACCTCCTGTTGCAGAGTTCCCAGTAATCACTAAATCTTTGTTAGTGTCTGATTGAAAATCCCAAGTCTGAGAATATGTTGCATCTGCGTTCCTCAAACGTAATAAATTTACTGTTGAATTTGTATCAGCAGAAACTTCAAGTTTATACCCTGGAGACTCAGTACCTATACCAACATTTCCAGCGCCGGTAATACGCATTTTTTCGGTGATAGCCCCACCTGTTACAGAAGATTTAAAAATTATATTTCGAGTGACATTCGACCCATCAGCATTGTTAATAATGTTTAACCCGTCTGAATTAGATGTAAACTGATGATACGTATAAACGCTTTCCCGTAAAGTTATCGTACCAGTATTAACATCTAGAGCTGAAAATGGATCATCTATACCTATACCAACATTACCACCAGACGTAATGGTCATTCTTGTAGTACCAGCCGAACCAGTTGCAAAATTAGTACTATTGTTCTGTAGGTTTTTAATGTCAAAAGAACCATCAGCGTTATGAGCTAAATATGCATAGTCACCACCAGCACCATCCCCGTTAGCAGCTCCATCTAACTCAAGTAAAGCACGAGCTCCATTGCTACTACCAACAAATAAAGACTGTTGACCGGAGCCATATATATGTAAACCAGCTTCAGGGTTAGTTGTACCTAAACCAACATTACCTCCATCTTCAATATAAAAGACAGATGTACCATCATCTTGGAAATCTGCAATTGGTTGCGAACCTGTTTGATTTGCTACTAAAGCAGGACCTGTGCCGTCATTATCAACCCTAAAGGCAGATGTAGCTGTGACTGTCGTGTTCAATGTAGTACATGCTCCATGTACTATAAGGTTACCAGCAACAGTTATGTTATCATTTATACAAACTGAATTAGTAAATGTAGCTAAAGAAGATGTTAAACATAATCTATCAGCGCCACCGGTATTAAAACGTAACTGATCAGCCCCTGGTCGCCACATTCCTGTATTAGTATCTCCTGTAAAACTATAAGATGGTGCTGATACAGTCCCATCTCCTGCTAATATAGATGTAGCGCTTAAACTATTGGTAGTAAAACCCGCACTAGCAGTAGTACACTTATATAGTTCTATTTTCTCACCACCATTAGTAGTTATAAACCTCTGATATACATTGCTACCTTCTTTAATCTCTAGAGCAGCTCCAGCGTTATCAGGAATTAAAATATCACTTGAACTAGAAAAAGTTAAATTACCATTTAAATCAACATCATCATTAAAATCAATCGTACTACCGCCAGTATTAGAATTAAATGAATCAGCATATATTGTACCACTTGCGCTTATATTACCAGAGACTGTGAGCTTCTCATTCGGATCTGTAGTACCTATACCAACATTACCTAATGTATTAATACGCATTCGTTCTTGCTTCGTAGCAACAGCGTCCGCTGTTCTTGCTGCATCAGCGCACGTATAGAATTTAATACCATCATCGTGAAATGAATCCAACTCAATCGCAGCGTAACCGTAAGTACCTGTATACGGATAAATAAAATCTGCGGCAGTCGTTGATGATTTTAAACCACCAGCTAATACTAAACTACCTGTTCCGTACTCACTCCAGATCGAAGTGTAATGGTTAGTTCCACTACTACCTCCCCATACAATTGATTTACCGCCAGTAGCATCACCTAAATCAAGAGTACCTTGAGGATTTGTATTACCTATACCAACATTACCATATTCAAATACTGTTTTAGTATTACTAGAATTACCTATATTAATAGTATTCGAACCCAAACCTGTTAGATTATTACCAATTACTATAGAGTTACTATCTCCATTAGTACTAGTACATGTGACTAACCCTATAGTAATATTATTACTACCTGTAGTGATATTACAACCAGAAAAATAACCCAATGCTATATTACAGTTACCGGTTGTAATATTACGAATAGATTCATATCCATACCCAGCATTATAAGTACCTGTAGTATTCTTAAAAAGAGAATAACCACCTGTAGCTGTGTTGAAACAACCTGTTGTATTATAAAAAAGAGATGCATAACCAGTACCCGTATTACGAAAACCAGTTGTATTAGAACGAACTGCACCATAACCACTCGCGGTATTATGGTAACCAGTTGTATTTTTATTAAGAGAATTAACTCCAAGTGATGTATTATTACACCCAGTAGTATTGCAAAATAATGAACTAGCTCCATTAGCTACGTTATTAAATCCTGTAGTATTATTATATAGAGAACATATACCAGATGCAGTATTACTAGTACCGGTAGTATTAGTATAAAGAGATTGATACCCATGAGATGTATTATTACTCGATGTAGTATTATTTTTGAGAGATTCATACCCAACAGCTGCGTTCTTACTACCTGTCGTATTACCATAGAGGGAATTATAACCATGTGCTGTATTCTGACACCCAGTGGTGTTATTTTGGAGTGAGTACATGCCACTAGCTGTATTCCAATTACCAGTGGTGTTAGTGCAAAGAGATCTAAATCCAGTAGCTGTATTACTAGTACCTGTTGTATTATCCCCTAGAGACAAAAACCCGCTAGCTGTATTGTAAATACCTGTTGTATTACATTTGAGAGAATTATAACCAATCGCGGTATTAGCAAGACCTGTTGTGTTACATGCAAGAGAACCTTGTCCGGTTCCTGTATTAAAATTACCAGTTGTATTACTATAGAGAGAGGTGTTACCAAAAGCTGTATTATCATTACCTGTTGTGTTACTGTAAAGAGCTCGATCCCCAACAACTGTATTGTTACCACAATTACCATTACCTAAACCCACTCTAACTCCATTAAACCAACTATCACTATCCGCGCAAATCGAACCCACAACATCTAACGGAGCACTAGGCGCAGTAGTACCTATACCTAAATTACCAGCATTAGTAACACTAAATACATTACCAGTACCTGTAGCTAGTTTTAGCGCGTAGCTTGTATTAGAGGTTTCTCCGTTCTCAATAATTAAACCATTGACATTATTGAGGTTAGCACCAGCTCCGTTGTTATCAGTCTTTACGTGAAGTTTAGATAAAGCAGTATCGTTATATGTATCTCCATTTAATAACGTATCTCCTCTGACTTTGAGCCCATCATGTACGAAAAAATTTTTAGTAACCATTAAGTTTCACTTTCCACTTACACTATTATTTATAAATTATAGACCAGGAAAGCGTAGGTAACGTGAAAATATTTTAATTAAACTTATGTATTAGTTAGTTGAGTGATTGATGTTATAACAGCAGCTGAACCACTATTACAAGCATTACTAGCAATTATCTGCAAATCCGTACCACTTATACGGCTAGAATAAGTAACACATAAGGACGAAGAAGTTGTAACATTACCATATACAGTCTGATACGTATCAGAACCATCATGTATTACTAATAGCTCAGCCGCTTCATATTGACTGTTATTAATATCAGATTGGACAATAACCTTACCAGACCTATAATCTGCAGATGGAAATGATAGAACTATAGCACTATTGGATTGAGAGACAGTAGTACAGGTAGAATGATAACCACTTGTATTATTGGCGAACTTAATAGATGTACTAGTAGAGGTAGGGCGTATAGTAAGTGGGTTAGTCTGACTAACACCTATTGTTACTGTAGTAGAGTCATCACTAATTTGAGTATCAGCGATTGTATCACTATCTGACCACTTAACTAATCTATTAGCTGTTCCTGTGGTTCCTCCATTGTCTACTAAAGTATTACCCCATACTCTACCATCTATTTCATCTGTCACCAGAGTAGAACCATTAGTTACTACTACTGTGTTATCTGTACCAGGCGCAATATTAGCGAGGTTAATCGTCTGGGAGTTTATTGTAAGTATATCACTAGAATTATCTCCTATAACTACATTACCATCAACTGTTAATGTACTTAAAGCACTTATTGACCCGGATACTAATAAAGTACCATCGAGATCAATATTATCATTAAAGTCTATTGTATTACCAGCAGTCCTAGAGAAGAAAGAATCTGCATATACTCCTCCATATGCGCTTAGATCACCTGTAGGTGTTATAGTAACTCCAGAAGAACTGTAACCACCACCTATTTTTATATCACCGGTAACGTCTAAATTATTACTTATAGTGACGTCATTAGGTAAACCAACAGTAATATTATTATTAGATGCGACTGTGGTGATTTCATTAGATGTACCCAGTATTCCTAGACGCTCAGATAATAAATCTACATCCCCTGTACCAGTACCAGCCTCTGTACTGAGGGTAGTAGCAACTGTAGCTTCTGATGCTGCTGTAACTCTACCCTGAGAGTCAATAGTAATATTAGGGATTGTAGTCTGAGAGCCATATGTACCTGCGCTAATACCAGTATCAGTTAAGTCTAAACTATTACTATCAATCTCAAAACTATTAGATAAACTTAAGCTGAATTGTAAGTTATTATCAGAAACCGCGATTTTTATTCCAGAAACAGCTTCAAAATTAAGGGTACCATCCCCACTAATAGGGTCAGTACTACCTGATCCCAATGCTCCAGAAGAAGAAATATTAAATAATTCACCGTAATATGTTGATGCAGAAACACTTCCTCGAAGGGCGTTTATATTCTCTCCTACATATAAACCATTTTTTACACGAAAGTCAGTATTAGTAGCCATATTATAAATATTTATTTACAACTACTCGCAAAAACTAAAATAATTTATAATATTCCATCTAAACTCTTCTTTTAAGACATCTAGCATGATTTCGTCGTTAATATCACCTAAATATACTCGGTAGGTAGTTATATCATCTGCACCATAATATGTTTCATCGTAACCAACTCCTAGAAATAACTCTGTATCTTCTGACCAATATGAAACCTTAACTATATAGTCGTCAATAGTATGACCACAAAATATACTCTTAGGGTAATCATATACTTTATATAATTCTGTTACAGTTAAATTTTTATTAGAATCTTTATTATTAGAAAATTTTTTTCTTATATAATTATCCCAGTAATTTTCTGACCAATGATCATTCATTTTAAATATGCGGTCTTACAATGAATTACTCTAATCTGAGGGTCAACATATATAGGTATATTATTATCCTTACAGTCAAGACAAAAAGATACATCTTCCATACAAAAATCTTCACACGATTGTATTTCTATATATCTAGGTTCAAACCAAGGATATTTAAGTTGCTCAAATACTCCTTTTTTAATTAATAGAAAACCAAAACCTACATAAGAGACTTTAAAAATAGAATCTTTATTTTTTAAATCTTCTTTAGATAGAAAATGAAAGTAACCATTACGAGCAAAAAACTCTTCATCCCAATCCTCTACAACTGCGTAGTTCTCACCAGAGGCCATTAAATAAAGACCAGAAATCATATCTTTATCCGCTTTAAATAACCTCTCAATATCTTTAATATTAAAAATTATATCATCATCTATCCACAAAATATGAGTATATTCAGCTTCATCAAATGGTTTCTGGTCTTTACCTTTCGAAGGTTCTCCTAACAAACACATATTCCTAGTTTCATATATGTTTCTTGAATAAGTAGAACTAAATTTATATTGTATACCCTGTTTGTGAAAATATTTTAATAGATTACTTACACAGGTTATTGTCTTACTACTAAAGATTGTCCCTGGCATACATATCATAACATTATACATAAACAATATCTTTCCGTTTTATGCTCACACTAGGGTCAATTAATAAATTAACATTAGCTTCTTTTTGTATACGTTTACAGATATCAATATCCGTAAATGTTTGCTCTTTTTTATTTCGGGACTTCCAAGGTCTAAACCACGGGTATGATAACTTCTCTATAACACCATACTTTACTATGACCATATCAAATTCTAGGTATTCAGCTAACTCAAAGTCATTCTGTTTTTTATTTGTTAATTTATATCTACTATCTACCTTAGCAGATAAAAAATTTAAATCATTAGAGTATATATTATTATATAATTTAATAAAATTATTGTTATTAAATAAAATACTACCACTCAGAAAAACTATATATTCATAATTACATTGACCTTGGAATGGATTTTGATTACTACCCTGTAATACACTACCCTTGAGGGCCTTTTGTTTAGCATAAAAGGCATTGCAGCTATCCCCGGTAGATATATTATACGGTATTTCTTTCTTATTAAGTATTGTAGCCAAATTAACCCAGGACTTGAGGAATTCAGGGGTGTAATTTAAATCATAGAAACAAAAAATAAACTTCATACAATCAACTCTTTAAGTTTATTTTGAATATACTTAATTTTCTCTTCTATTTCATATCTACTAGCTCGAGGATCACCACCAAATGCATCTGGTATAAGGATATCCAGGTGATCAATAGCGTCTATAACGCCTTGACGATATAGGGAATATCTTTTCTTAGGTTTTTTAGATGCCATATATAATATTTACAATGGCGTTTTAGGAAACAACTATTTTTTAAACTTCTGATCCGAGCTGATTGCAAAATTAGCTTTGCTAAATTCAAGTCTATCAACAAACTTGATTGCATTTCCTGTTTGGTCTATAGCAACATAACCCTCGGGCTCTGTAACAACAAGGTCTCCTTCGGCATTAAATAAATAATGCTTCATACTTACCCCCTTCATAATATTATTATACTTTTGTATAAAAATATCTTTACCTTGCTTAATTAATATTTGTAACCTAAGAATATTTACAATATCTTGTTTACCAGCTTCTACTAAGCTCAACATTTGAGTTTTTGCTTCTGTTGCTTTAGCTTTACCTTTCTCACTCTTGAGGGACTCAATTTTACGATCTAGTCTACCTTCAACCCATTCTACGAACTGCTGAAATGATACGTCAATATCTTTAAGAAATTCCCCTTGTCTTATTTCTGTATTAATATATGTATTCAAACCCAAGTAAATACGATCATCAATACTATCGAAATTAATTTCTTCTACTAGTTCAGATGACTTAGATATTAAACTATTAACTAAAACAGTTTCCTCATCCGTTAAAGTTATATAACCAGAATCATTTTCAAAATATGCATCCTTAACATAAACTTTAGGGCCTGGGTCTAGAGTACTTACATCGACTCCAAATTTTTTCGTACTAAATCTTATCTTACCTTCTTCATCTTTCTGCATTTCATATTCAGTATGAAACACAACTCCTATATTAGAATTTAAAATATCCTGACCTTCTTTACTATTTACAGGTACTGCATATACAATTGTATTAGGTTTGAATGTAACATGCTCTTCTCCGTCAATAGAAGATGTATCTTTTATCTCATTATCAAATAAAAAGTCCCCTTGATATACACCATTGAAGTTAGAATCTTTAAAATGTACAAATGTTTGTACTAGCTTATCAATTAATCCGGGCGCAGACGCGTGATTTGTTTTTATATCCTTAATACTGTAATTTATCTTTGGGTCTGTATTGAATACAGACTTACTACCAACAAAGAATTTACCATCAAGATCTCTACCAACGACAACAGCTGGTGCACCATCATACTTAACTGTAGCATTAACAGCCTTATCAGTGTTACTATCTAAAATCTCAGAGAGAGAACTCAGATAATTAATAGCCCTTTGAGCTCCTTCTCTCTTATTAGTAAGTACAAGCTCTTCTAAGTGAGTTAAATGCTTATTAGGGCCTGCGTCTTCATAAAGCTTGAAGTATTGCTCAAAAAGTATCATATATTATTATTTATTACTTTTTACGCATTATCTCGACTTTAAAATCATATGTATTATGAGATACACTCTCATCACATAGTCCCTCATTTATGCAATATTTTATAATCTTATCAGGTATTGTTTGATCTTCTATACATTTATTGTCATCATAGATTATAAACACATTAGGCATAATTTGTACTCTAAAGCCAAAAACAAAAATGTCATAAAATGAATCCTCCATAATAAATAATTATATGCTAAGCTTTAAAGATTTCTACGAAAATATTACAGTACCTGTTTATCAAGAAGAAGAATATCTCGGTACTCTTAAGTTTGAAATTATAGATGAAGATGTTTTCGAAGAAGCAGAGTATAGAGGACGTAAGGTTAAGTTGAATAAACCTATGAGAGGTGATGTCAAAAAGTTTAAAGTTTATGTAAAAGACCCTAAGACTGGAAATGTAAGAAAAGTAAACTTCGGGCACGGTGGAACAAGCGCGAAACGTAGAGGTGAAAAGACGATGCGTATAAAAAAGTCTAACCCCAAACGACGTAAGTCATTCAGGGCAAGACATAATTGCGATAATCCAGGACCTAAAACTAAAGCTCGTTATTGGTCCTGTAGGATGTGGTAGTTATCTTATAAGGTTGTACTTTAACCCTATAACCCATCACCATTATATCATATAATCTGATTGCGTTTATTAATTATTTTACTTTAACTTGAATTTGAGGATAATAAGATCTCTTTACAAAACCAACCATATAGGCAGTACCGGAGTGTAAATAAGCTCCTACTTTTTGTAAATCAGCTACATTCCTATATACAACAAAAGTAGCTGGTGATCGTCGTAAATCGATCTGGACAACCGCAGCTAAATTTTCCAAATCTCGTTTCAAATCTAAATAGTGTTGTACATTAGCATTCGCGTAATGGCCTTTTGCAGAGTTTAAATCCCCGGAAATTATAGCATCAATAATAGGTTTACTCTTACCCGGGAATAATGCTTCACCTATTTTTGTTAATTCAACAACAAAGGTTTTCTTATCTTGTACGGTATTATAAATATCAGATATTTGTTTTAAGTTATATCCTGTTTTAGGAGGGACTGGAAGCCCTAAGCTAATAATCTCGTTTTTATATGTTTTAACGAATGTGTCTCTAATTTGATTATAACCAGATTGCTCTAATGCGCGTTGGGTATCATCATCTTCAAAACGAGGAGCGCCTCCGTGTGTTGTTTTTACTTCCAACATGCCGACTCCCTTATAATCAACATCACCTTTAGATGCAGGAGATAATTGCTTACTTGTAACTACTAACGCGAATTCCCCCTTTCCTTGCCCGTATTGGTCAACAACCAAGAGATCATCTATTAATTCTCGTATACCTTCATGTTCATTATAACCGTTATATAAATCACCAGAGGTATACAATCCAGGGGTGTTTAATTTATCAACATTTAAAAGTGTGTCGTTTGACCAAGAGTCAAATAAAAATGTTCTTTCATCTGGCTGTAAATCTAAACTAGCTATTTTTTTAGCTAATAAGTTAATAACAGTTTTATTCAAATCATCATCTGCTATATCTCCTAAACGTTTATTATAAGCTGCTAAGCGACCACCAACCTGTTGATCAGACAAAAACTGCTCTATACTTCTGATAATTTTAACAGTATTAGGATCTGTTTCGTCGAGAGACGAAATTTGATTAATTAAAGAGACTTTTAAATCAGACTCTTGTTCTTCAAAAAATTGTCTAAATGTTTTCATCGATTGCACCATCTTTCTTTCAGCCATGTACTTAAATCCTTTTCACCTAATATTTCTTTATTAAACATATGATCGTATGATCTTATAATTATATCGTTTAATCTACCAATATAGTCTGAATCTCTTAAATTCTTAAAAGCTAAATTCTCTACAGAAAACTCACCCTTACTAGATAAACCATCTCTACGCATCTTCATAATACGTTTCTTAAGATTCTTAGCTCTTTTGTTAACTAATGCAAGTTCTTTCTCATCACTCAACTCAGCAATTATCTCACTCAATGATCTTATTTCTTTTTTATATTCCTCAGACTTACGTACAACGTCTCTATGATCTATTTCAGGTTTATCATAAACAGGTTTTTTAATCCATTTATTATCTTGTATGCTGAATAAACCAGATGCAGTATGTGGTTCATGAATATCTTGAAAATATAACTCAACTTCATGCCCATTGAGATTTATATCATGCTTTATGTTCCAAATAAAGCGCTTACCATCTAAAGCCCTTTTGACTAAATCTTCATCCTTGTTAATATCAGCAAAGTCTAATAGTATATGGATGTCAAGATCAGATTTCTCTGAGTAGTTATAATTAGCTATAGAGCCAGTTAGTTGTATGTCTTCGATGATATCTTCATCTATATGCTCATCCTCTTTTAAAAAATCACTAACAATCTTAACAATTGCCATTCTAATTGACTCATCAAAAGCTTCGCCATCCCAAAAATTAGGATGAAGAGTTTTATTATAATAAGTTCTACCCTCGAAGAATTTTAAAAAATTACGTATTTTATTCATACTATAAACCTAATGTACGTGGGTCAGTAGCGATATATATTTTAGTATGTTCTTTTTCGTCGGGCTCTCCTTCTCGATCTACCTCATACTTTATATACTGTAAAACAGAGCGAACATAATCTGCTGCTTTTGTAATTTTAGCTTCTGCCCAATCTTCTAAAGGGAAGTTCTCATCAACGAGACTCTGAAGCTCTGTTACATTTTCAACAATGTTACGTAAATCACTCATCGCCATTCGCGACTGCTCTTCCTCATGAGTGGGTTGATCATCTCCATGACATGCAGTACACCCTTCGAATATTTTACTAATTAGTTTCTCTGTTTTACTCATAATGTTTTAGTTTGCTTGATCTTTACCATACCCCATGCGACCGAGACGCTCATCATCTTCATAATCTCGATCATCTGGTTCTTCATTAATGAATCTACTTAAGTTATCGAGCTCGAGCTCTAGTGCTGTATAAACAGTATCATGATAATCACTCTTACGGAAGTCATCCTCAGGAACGTCCTCATATTTTCTACCACTATCATTACCACTAGCAATACTTACATCCATATTACCGGTATGATGGTTATAACTAATTGCATATGTATCTCCAGTCTTATTATATGTAAACTCAATGTCTATTTCTCCCCTATCCTCATCAATATCAACTGCATGAAGCTTATAATGTGGTTCTACAATATATTCAAGGTCATTATTATAATAATCAGCATATTCAGATATAGTAATCCCAGCTTCTTTTAATGCTTTAGATATTGCTTTACGTTTTTTAAGAAGATATTTGTCTGTTTTATCCTTGTCCCCATCATTATCTATATCACCGTCTTCTTTACCTACATGATCCAAACCTTCTTCTACAACATTATTATCCTTCTCCTCCTCTTGTACATTTATATATCTACGTACTTGATTGGATATATCCTGCGGTGTCGCTATTTTTTGTTTATTGACTTTATCTAATAAAGATCCAATATCATGTAAATCATTAGTATCATATGCTGACATATAATTATTTATTATACTTTTAGCATTTTACTAATAAATAATTAGGTGACTAATGAATTTGATAAATTATATAGTAATATTATATCTGAAGAAAATAAAGGACTATGGTATAATATAAGAAAAAAGAAGGGAAACCCGTCTAGTAAGTGGAAAAATGACCCTAAATACAGGAAGCAGATGAAGAAACAAGCTAAAAAAATATCTGCGAAAGAAGGAGTACATGATCCAGTCCGACCAGGTATACTTAAAAAACAAATAAAAGGTAAGATAACTTGTTCTAAAGCTAAGTCCTTAAAGTCTAAACAAAAGAATAAAGGTAATAATACTGCGAAAGCAGCTCAAAGATTTATAAACTACCATTGCTGATATGAAATTTAACGAATTATATAAAATTATTGAAAAACAAACTAAAGCAACATGTTGCGGAAGATGTGGCAGAGTACATGTCAAAGGTACTAAATGTAAAAGACCTTACCTAACAGGTAAGAAACATTGTAAATATAATTAAACAAGCTCTACTTGTTTTTCGTATTTATAGTTATTATATTTTTGACTTTGATCACACTCTCCGTAGAAGTAGTTATCTAGCTGCTCTATAAGTCTATCTTTAGCGATTTGTAAATCTACTTTAAACCATTCATTACGAATATCAGATGCAAAATATTCCATCTGTTGACGTATCTTTTTTTCAGCTAAGAGATAGTCAGGGTGTTTGACAGAATACACTACTTGATAATCTCTAAAGGGGGAGCCAGTCTGATACGACCTAACACGGTGTTTAATATTTTTTGTAGTACCTACCTTTATCCAACCAGGCCAAGCACTATTGGTTATAAGATATAGATATCCTTCTACTAATGACACATAAGTATTTATTCATGTTACTCAACTTTTTTAAAAATTAAAGTATCAGTCAATAATATTAAATATTAGTATGGGAGAAGCCTTGGAAATAAAAAATACTGCAGAGCACCTGATAGGTGAATACGGCTGGATGTTTATTATTGGCTTTGTTGGTATAATGTTTCAATCAACTATTAAGAGTTTAGCAGCTTCATTAGCTGTATTCTGTGGTGGTGATTATAATACAGATGATGTTGTATTTGTAGACGGTCGACCAAGTCGTATAATTAGAGTAGGGTTACTTAAAACAGTCTTCTTCGTATACAATGTGGTCGACAATAAAATAGTAAGTGGTAATAAACTAGTTATTCAAAACGAGGCATTAAGTAAACTTAGGATTGAAAAACCATTACCTGAAATAGATCTCAGTAAAATTAAAAATTAAAATCAGAGAAATCTGTATCAGATGTATCTTGTTTGAATGAACCCACTTTATATGTTTCTATTTGTGTCTCTTGAGGAGCTACTTGAACATGCTTAGATTCTGTCCAGTTCTTAATCCAAAGAATAGGATTAGGTGTCTCTTCAAAGATATTACCAACACCTACAGCCTTGGATCGCTTGTTACATAAATGCTTCATGTACTGAATAAGAATCTCATCATTCAAGCCAAGCATAGATCCATCTTTAAATAGATATCTTGCCCAGTCCATTTCTTCTTCTGCAGCATCCTTGAACATCTTACTGACAATATCTTTACATTCTTCTACTATCTTTGTAAAGCCCTCTGAGTCTTCATTCTTGAGATACTTGAGTATATTTTGAGTGAAAGCTAAATGCAAGTTTTCGTCTCTATTAATAAGAGATATAATCTTTGCGTTACCCTCCATAGTTTTATTCTGAGCAAAACAATAAGAGCAAGCAAATGATACATAAAATCTAATGCCTTCAAGAATATTGATACTAACTAAAGTAAGATATAATTTTTTCTTCCTATCTTTAATACTATCATTAGGCATTCCATTAATTAAATCATCATAGTACTTCGTAACTGATGTTGTGCGTTTAATAATTTCAGGGTCGGATAAAATATTATCAAAAACATCTGAAGGATTAGGATATACGTTTTTAATAATATATGTATATGAATAGCTATGTAGAGTCTCGAAGAACTCCCAGGTTTTTGCAAACGCTTCTAGTTCAGGGTTACTACAATCCGTCAATAAATGACTAATACCTCTCGACTGAATTGAGTCTAGTAATATCTGATAACCCAGATTTTTAGTAAAAATAAATTTCTGATGATCAGTTAGCTTTTCAAAATCAGCGCGTTCCTTTTCTAGACTAACTTCTTCTGGTCTCCAAAAGAAACTTAAATGTTGTAGGAATAAGTCGTAAATTTTCTTATAACGGTGCTTATCATACCGCTGTAAGTTTAATCCCTGCCCGAAAAATAAAGGCTCTTTCGTTGTATCAACATTCTCAATATTAATAATTTGTTTATTCATCTCAAGTATTATAATATTCTATAGTATGTAAGTGCAATTTATAATTTACAGGCTCCTCCAGCACAATCACTATCTTCTTCTACAGTGTCAGTCTTCCCATCGTCTGTATTAGCGTAATATAAAGTCTTCAATCCTACTTTATATGAATATAAAATATCCTTAGCTACAACAGACATAGGCAAATTACCTTCTTCATATTTCGCAAAATTATAATAATGATTAGCAGATATTGCTTGATCGAAATATTTCTGTAATACAGCGCATATATTAATATATCCAATATTAGTCTTCATATCATAAGCGAGAGTATATTTATTTTTTAGTTTAGCAATCTCAGGCACTACTTGAGGTATCAAACCCTGTTTAGACTTCTTAATAGTAACTAAACTTCTCGGTGGTTCAATACCGTTAGTAGAGTTGGTAACTAAAGAAGAACTTTCACAGGGCATTAAAGCTGTCAATGTACTATTTCTTAAACCATGCTCTTTAATCTCAGCTCGAAGCTCAGTCCAGTTATGAGTTAGTTTGCGTTTACATATATTATCTACCTCTTTTGCGTATGTATCGATAGGTAATATACCTTTACTATATTTTGTATGTTCAAACCACTCACACTTACCTCTCTCTTTAGCTAAACGTACTGAAGCCTTAAGTAAGTAGTATTGTATGTTCTCTGCTAACTCGTCTACCAAACTAATAGCTCCCTTATCTTCATATGAAAAACCGTTCTTAGCTAAATAGTATGCAAGGTTCGTAACACCCACTCCTACACTTCTTCTCTTAAGCATCTTTTTAGAGGCGTTTACGGGGTAATATTGATTATCAATAATATAGTCTAAAGACTTAACGATGTTATATGATATACTCTCGAGATCATTTAACTTTCTTATAGCTCCTACATTAATAGCTGATAATATACATAAAGCAATCTCACCATCTTCTTCACTATCTATATGAGTTATAGGGGTAGTTGGTAAAGTTATTTCTTGACACAAGTTAGACATATAGATAGGATCTGTAAATGAACTATGTTCATTAGTATTATCTATATTCATAACATACATACGACCTGTTTCTATACGTTCTTGACAGAAGTGCATAAAAAGCTTACGCGCAGGTATATCTCTCTTGAATATACTACGACTACGTTCATATTTTTCATATAATGCAATGAACTCATCAGTGTCGGCATAAAAAGCATCATATAAGTCTGGCACTTCGTGAGGGGAGAAAACCGTTATCTTCTCATCTTGTACAAACCTCTTATAGAATAATCGATTAAACTGAATAGAATAATCCATCTTACGAACTCTATTATCATCTGTACCTCTATTATTTTTTAATACTAATATCTCTTCAATCTCTTTATGCCAAAAAGGAAAGTGAGTTGTACTGGAGCCTCCTCTCACTCCGTTTTGAGTACAACACTTAGTAGTACTCTCAAACATCTTGAGGAAAGGAATAACTCCAGTATGAACAACTTCACCATTTCTTATTTTCGAACCTACCCCGCGGACACGTCCGAAGTTTAAACCAATACCTGCTCTATTAGCTGTATAATAACCTACAGCAGTGTTCGAATGAAATATAGATGGGAGACTATCCCCTACATCAATCAACGTACAAGAACTATATTGGCGGGATGGAGTCCTAACCCCGCACATGATAGGGGTAGGTAACGAAATTTCAAAAGAACTTATATCATTATAAAAACTCTTTACAGCTTTGAGTCTATTTTCTGTCTCATTACTATTAAGAATCATAGCTATGAGCATATACATATATTGAGGAGTCTCGTAAATTTTACTAGTAGTTCGGTCTTTAAGTAGATACTTATCTACTAGCTGCTGAAGGCCTGCGTATACAAATAAATAATCTCTATTATGACGGATGACCCTCTCTAGTTGCTCAATTTCATCCTCTGAGTATAACTCTAGGATCTCTGTGTCGTAAACTCCATAATCAATATTCTTCTTAATAACACTAAGCAACGAAGGCATATTATCTGATACCCCGAAAACTTGCTTACGTAGAAAGTAATTTAACAAGTTAGCTGCTACATGCTGATAATTAGGTGTTGTGTCACTTATTAAATCTGCTGCTGCATAAATTAAAACCTCATGTATTTTAGTTGATTCTATACCATCATGTAATTGAAGCTGTGTGTTTATTTCGATATCACTAACGTTAACCCCTTTAATGTCTTTTGTCGCCCAGAATAATACATCATGTATCTTCTCGATATTAAAGTCCTCGAGTCCTCCATCCCTCTTCTTTACTTTCATATATACGTTCTATATTTTATTTGATATACATAATGGTTCCACTATTTTACTGTAGATTGACCGAAATAAAATCCTATTATTGCGGTCAGAGCTTGTCTTATTTCCGGAATAAGTACATACCCTAATGATTCTACGAAGATCTTTTCTGTTCTACTACCAAATAACCCAAATAAAATAGGTTTAGTTTGGTCTACTTCAAGTACTACTGGTATAGATAATAAGGTAGCCATGAAGGGAGCTAGTATAACTCCAAACATAATACTTATAACTATAAAACGTCTAACCCATGACCCCGCTGATCCCGTAGCTCTCTGGGCAGCAGCATTTCGGGTGTCCTCGGCAAATTTATTACGCTCCATTAGCATCTCAAACTTCTTTTGATTGTCTTGAGATCGCTGAGCCATGAATTTAAATATAAATCCTGTTATGGATCCACCGAATAAGGTAAGAATTTCAGTAGGTATCATATAATTATTTATCAATAATATATGTAAAATAATAAGAACAAAAAGATCTTATTGTAATATTAAATATTAGAAATATTTTCTGGTTGTATTACTCTTTTTGCTTAATCTCTTCTACTATCTCTATGCACCCATTAGCGTGTTCTATATACTCTATTAGTTTCACACACTCCTCGACGACATCCCCATGCTCTCCAATGGCTGCAGGATTCTCGAGATAGTTACTGAGGTTAGTCTCTGCTTTTGTCTTTTTGTAATTAAAATAAGAACCAGCTCCTTCTAAGAGAGTTAATTTCCAATCCTTCTTACTCATGCTAAGAATCCTTTATCAATACTATAAACCATATTTTCGCTTGTTTTAATACATTCTATATCCTCAGCGACCTTAATACTCTTCATTGCTTGTTTGTGAATATCTCTAATGTCTGTTGCATCTGGACATTCGATAGTCTCTGAACGTTTATCATCAGTGTACACATCTTTGATTAAGATATTATATGTTTTCATATCATTCAATAATTAGCTCATTATTTTCTAATTTGCAAGTTACTTTTTGTAATTTTTCTTTATTTGCAATAATTAATGTTGCTACCATACATTCAATATGTTTTTGGATATACCTTTTAAGGAATCTAGCTCCGTATTTTCTTGAATATCCATGATTCGCGATGTAGTCTGTAGCTTCATCAGTTATTATAAATTTAATTTTATGAATTTTCTTTAACTTTGCAACGAATTTTTTAATTAAAATATATACGAGATTTAGAATGTCTTCATTCTCTAGATGATCAAATGTTATAATCTCATCTAAACGATTTAAAAACTCTGGTTTGAAGAAACCTTGTAGTTTATTTTCTAGATCTGTAGTAGACATAGCACTTTGAGTAAAACCTATTGTCTTTGTTTCAAACAAATCAGCACCTATGTTACTAGTGAATACAATAATAGTGTTTTTAAAATTAATCTTTCTACCAGTACTATCAGTTAAATCTCCTTTATCTAGAATCTGTAGGAATATATTAACTACATCTGGATGAGCCTTTTCAATCTCATCAAATAATATTAAACTATAGGGATTATTTTTTACGAAGTCTCCCAACAAACACTTATCTTTATAACCTACATATCCTGGAGGTGAGCCTATAAGCTTACTGACAGAATGCTTATCCATAAACTCCGACATATCTACTTTCAGAAAAGCATTTCTGTGATGAAAGAATTGCTCGCTTATAAGTTCGCATAAATACGTCTTACCTACTCCAGTAGGCCCTAAGAATAAAAAACTACCTAATGGCTTACTAGGGTCTTGTAAGCCAGTTTTAACTCTCTTGAAGTGTTCAAAGATAGTATCAACAGCTTGAACCTGAGATACATAACTACCTTTAATATTATTAATAGCATCTTCTAGGTTAGGTAATGCACCGTTAATCTCACTTACTGGTATACCTGTTTTATGAAACACTATCTCCTTAAGCAATTGTAGGTCTACTGTGTTCTTTTTTCTACTAGTTTTTTTTGGTTTGTCTGAAATTTTTGATTCTATTATTTCTTGTTCGTTTTTGATTTTGATAGCTGCATCAAATTTATGCTCTTTAACTAATTCAATCTTTCTATCTTCTAAATCATCTCTACGAATTTCAAGTTCAATAGCTTTTTGATCTATATTTTTATTTTTTATACGTAGATAAGACCCGCACTCATCAAGTAAATTTATAGATGCTGTTGGTTGAGAGTGATCGGTTAAATATCTAGAACTCAAGTCAATTGCATACTTAATTACATCAAGTCTATATTTTATTTCATGAAATTTTTCATATCTATATATATTATTAGAGACAATATCAAAAGTTTCCTCTTTATTAGTTGGCTTTATATTAATAACTTCAAAATTACTTACAATATAACTATTGTCTTCTAGATATTTTCTATAATTATCAGAGTCAGCTATACCTATAAAATTAATATCATCTAAATCAAACAATTCACTAAAGTATTCTTCAACATTACTAGTACCTTCTATACGAGCGATAAGAGTAATATCAGGAATTACTACAATAACATTAGTATTATTTTTTAAGAAGTTATGTATTGAGTCCATTCTAGACTCAAAGTCACCTCTATATTTTGTACCACCTATTAAACTCTTTAATTTTATTTCTAGTATAACTTTATTACAAAGATTTTCTGGTGCTTGATTTTTATATATACGTCTTGCGAGTTCATACACTACGCTCCTCTTACCCACTCCTGGTTCACCTGTAACTATAATATTAGTATTATGCTTTTTGCTTAACGTGATGAAGAACTTATTATAGTCAGCGTTCCTATTTATAGGTATATCTAATTTATTTTTTTCTATAAGATTAGATATGTTATTGAAGTATTGTTGTATATCTTCTGGTATGTCCCCGAAATCGGGATTAGAGTCTATCTCTTCTCCAAATTCCTTTTTCATGACATTCTTGACTGTTACAAAGTCTAATCCATACTCTAAGAGAATTGAAACAGCGACCCCATCATTTTCATAAAGTAAACTTAAAAATAAATGTATAACATCAACATTATTTTTACTAAGTTTCTGAGCTATACCTTTAGCGAATTCAATAATTTTTATTACACGAGGAGTATAATTAACCACAGGAGATAGTTTGTGGTTATTCTTATTAATATTATCAATACTCAAAATAGATGCGACTACCTCTACTAGTACAGTAGGTTCAACGTCTAACTTTTTGAATGTATCGACTAAAGTTTTATCTTCGCAGCTGAGCAGTCCAATTAGTAAGTGCTCGGTCCCTACATTTTTACTATTGAAGTCAACTGCGTATTTTTTTGCTATAGCTAATGCACCCTGAGCATTTTTACTAAACTTCATTTGTATTATAATTACTTATAATTATATATCAGATCCGGAAAATGTTCCAGTTGTTGTATCTTGATCCTTTGTATGCCAAGTAACACCTGGTTGAACTATATTACCAACAGCCCCACCACTGAACCTTGTTACATCATCTGCTACTGTATCATAACAAGTAGGATAGCCCGTATCATCATCAGGTTGATCCTCACCTCCACCACCGTAACCTATATTACCTCCATTGGCACCATCCATAACGCTAAAATTATTAGTATCATAACCATCACTCAATCCCGATGTAATACCACCTATACCTCCAGCGGAATAATCTCCAGCGCATCCATCATTTACAAAATCAGCAGTCGCGACTGTTAAAGCGCCAAATGTACCACCTGGGTGTTTTATTCCACCTATACCAAAACCATTTGGACTAATACCAGCACCACCACCTCCACCTGATGAAGCACTCAGCGCGCTAACTTCAGGCATCGGGTTTGCACTAACAGCAAGGAACCCAGCGCCACCTCCACCAGCACCCCCAATTGCAGATCCAGAGTTATTAATAGTTAGTAAATCAAAACCACTTAACGATATTACCGGTCCTCCATCTTCACCTGAATGACTATAAATACTATCTTCTAAGTCATCAACTGTACTTACCGGGAATGTAGCTGTATCTTCTTCAAAACCCTGACCTGATAACCATATAAGACCGGTTCCGCCTGCTCCCCCTTTGCCTATAACTAAACTAGTCTCAGGTATGTTAACAGTTAACTTACTACCTAATCTTAAAGGATTCACAGTATCTTTAGCGTCAAAGTAAATTGCTCCTCGATCAGCGCTAGGACTATAAACGGTAAGCGGGGATGTTATCGTTAGATTTACATCAACCGCCTTTTGAGCACTGTAAGTCTTATATGTAGTATCTGCAGATAATAAATACCAAATATTAACTCCACTTAATTTACCAGTAGAATTATAATTTGTAGGGTAAGTTGGGTCTACTGTAAGGCTCACAGATTTTAATTCCTCATTAATTCTACCCATTGGACTAGTCGTACTTATAACAGAACCCTGACTTGGATTACTAATATTTACAGTAAATGTTTCTGGTAGTTCTGAAAGTGTATCTGCTTTAGCACTGACATCAAAGAAAACTGCGCTTACGTTTTCAGTAAATACTACTGTTCCTCCTGATAACGTATTTGCAAATACCTGATAATTATTTTCAGGTGCAAAACCTGGAAAGTTACCAAAATCGTCTAGACTACCTTTGTATGTACCATCTGTTGATATTGTAACTATATCATCATCAGATGTACTAATATGAGAAGTAAATATATTTACACTTGTATCTTGTGTATATGTACCATCGCTGCTAGTTCTAATTACTGCAAATCTTGCAGGTGATCCATTTTCTACTGCAACAGGGGGTTCATTAAAAGTAGATAAACTAACTGTATATAAATTACCAGTACCGTTAATTGTTGTAACTCTCTCAGCTTCAGTCTGTAAAATAACACCACCAGAAGGAGCATATAAAGATGTAGTAAAACCTTTACTTGAACCACCATAAAAATGAGATGTACCTATATCAATATCAACACTAGATTCACCATATTTGAAAGTATATATAGGAGAATCATCTGTAGATATATGACTATAATCACTAGTTAAAGTCCCAGTACCCGCTGTTGTATATATTTTAAATTTAGATTCACTATCTGCTTTATTTCTCGTTACACTATAACTCACAAAATCACCTGCAGGAACAGAAGCATCTGGTGTTGATGAATCAAACCTTATTACAGGAAGATCTTCTATATCAACAGAAGATGGTAATACCTCGGGTATATTAGCTGGTGGATTTGTATTTAAAAAGTCTTCTTTGAGTATATCAAATAAAGCTTCTTGCTGGTAATATAATTTAGATATAGGCCTATTAATAACATCTGTTAATAAAGGCTCGTTAACTCCTATATAAAAGTCTGATGTAACACTAAAATTCGATGGAACACTATAAGTAGCTTCTACTACTGTACATATTTCAGGAACTCGGGTATCGGTATAATATGAATATATCTTTTTGTTTATATTCTCAAAAAAGGAGCTATGATTGTATAGTATTTTCTCTGTAGTTTTATTAAATGAAATTGCATTTACAAGCTCTTGAGATTTTACAGTAATATCAGATAATGAGAAATAGTTAGTATAAAAATTCTCATGATATAGTTTATTGGTTTCGTTTTTATCTTTAAATAAACTATATTTTGTCTCTCCAGAACTTAAATGCGAGAATAAAACTAAATTATCTACACCGCTAATTGAGTCTACATCTAAACTATCTATAAACTCATAATTTGCATTTAAATTAAATACACTAGTATTATAAAAAGATATTGGGATTGTTAAATTTGTTTTATAAAGCTTAATAACAGACTTGTTTGTAGATACATACAATATGTTTTTCTGTGACGGGCTGGATATAATCTTTTTAAAATTATCTTTTTCGCTATAAATTTTAGCTGGATCTAATCTAGAGGTATAATTACTGAAAATATCAAAAACTGTAATATTATTAAAATTAGTATCACATGTAATTATACTACCACTCTTACCTAATATAAATATTTTACCAGATGAATCTAAGTCAGACGCTTCGCTTACGTTTATACATATAGGGTTATAATCAAAAATTTCTTTATCAGTATAACTATTAATAAAATTAAAATTTAAATCAAAAACCTTAATTGTAAAGTTACCATTATCAAGTACATAAATTTTCTCATTGAATATACTTATACTAGAAGGATTTGTAAGTTTATTCTTCCTGTTTACTTTACCTTTTCCGCCTATTGTTTTTAATAAGAACCTACCAGGTAAGTCACTATCAATACTATTGCGCTCTACTGGAGGATCTGAGTATATTAACCCTGCTATATCAAATTTAAATAAAGTATCGTTACCTTTATCGAGTACAAACAAGAAATTATTAAATGAATCTACTGATACAACATTACTGAATTCAAATTGTTTATTAAATTCTACTTTATTACCAGATAGTAAACTAGTTATTGTTTGATTGTCTTCTGAGATTTTAAATATTAAACTATTATCTGTACCATATGATAAAACAATTTTCTCATTTGTATTACCTCTCTTTAAAAAATGTAATTCATTAATAGTTGAAAGGGACGTAGTACCAGAGGTGGATGTTGAGGGTATACTTGCAGCTGCGGTATATGTATCAGTAAAGTTATATGAGCTTAATGCAGTTGTCGGAGATGTTTTAGTGGTTATTTCTGCATTCGCAATAAGAAATAAGTAGTTAGAATATAATTTACGTATCGTATCATTATATACTTCTGCTAATAGTAAATCATTATGACTTATTTTGACATCATCAAGAGTATACGGGAGAGTATTTAATGTTGTATCAAACTTCTCTAAAACTCTATCTCTAGAATATGCCGCAGTAACTTCGGGATATACACTACTCATTAGAAATATTTAATCCATCTTAAGTTTTCTACCAACTATACCCTTTAAATTGTTTTCTTTTATATATCTATATACTTGCTCAATGTTATCAAACTCTATCTTTTCACAATTAGAATCTATGAACTGTTCACCACTTATTGTTTCTAAATGTTTTGTGGACTCATTGTATATATAATTTGGCCAAGGCATTAATAAGTATTTATATGGTCCTTAAACAAAATAAACAAGAAACGGTAAGGAAAGATACAACTATTACTGCAGATTATATACTTAATCTGTATAAACAATCAAAAGGTATAGTGGATAGGAAAGAACAAAAAATGTTCTTACAAGATGTAAAAAAACTTATTCCCTATATAGGCCAGAGAGTATTATTACAGATAGAAGATTAATATTTAAGTTTTAACTTTAATGCCTGTAAGTATGTATGTTATCTTACCAGCATCCATCCCTGTGTGTATTTTAATACTCTTTGTACTAGAGTATGTATTAGTTATAATTACTCTACTGAAGTTCGGTACTGTGCGCATTCTGCCTGATTTTATAGAAGAACCACTAAAAAATACTATTTCATTATCGTTTGTTGATTCATTATGATAACCAAGAAAGCATACTGAATCATCGTAATGGTCTGCATATACTGAAAAATAAAATTCTTCAATCATATCCCAATTAATATTAGAATTACCAACAGCAGTTCGTATATTCGCTTCAGTATACTCGATCTGTTTGACAGTTACCGTGCCTGTACCTTCACTGTAAGATGTAGTAGGGTGAGCGTAAAAATCTCCAATATATGTACCTATTGCAGCGTTAGTAATAATTTCACTCGCATTAGCTCCTAGAGAACTTTTTGTTATAGAAGCGCTAAAATTTGTAGCTGAAATCGCAGTTGATGCTGTTGGTGCAATTGCCTTTACATAACCAATACTATTACCTATACCAGTGTTTAAGCCTAAACTATATATAGAACTAACAGCAGTTACTTCTGCATTAGCAGTTATACCCAAAGGATATATAACACTACCGGTTAAACCAGCAGCGTTCTCTGCACTAACAGACACTCCTTCTAGGTTAACACTACTCAACGCGGTGATGTTGTTACTAAAAGTTACATTACCAGAAATATTACCACCATGGATCTTATCTCCGTTAATGCCATTATCAGGTATATCTATATGATTAAGAGGTATAGCAGAATTTACTGGAACCCAAGTAAGAGAACCGTCCCCTGAATCTATTGCTGATAAAGTGTATACAGTACCAAAAGAATTATTAGGAGTTATTGTAGCAGGTGTAGCTGCAGGGTTTATTGTAGTAATTTCATAATCTGCAGCATGAGTAAAAACAAAATCTCCAACCTCAGCGCGCCCATCAGATGACACAGCTGTGAGAGTAGTGGTATCAAAGCCCTCTGCTTTAAATATCGTCGATGACCCTAACGATTTACCACCATCAGTACTGCCATCACCTACAAATACACGTTTACCGTCTGTAGAGTAACCTAATTCACCTTCACAGAGATCTGTTTGTAATCTATCTGCATCTGTTCCTCTACGTAAGAAAATTCTTGCTTTTTTTACCTCTGCCATATACAATTATTTATCTTTAAACTAAATATTTAAAATGGTACCAGAACAATTTTATATACTCGCGGATCAGCAAACATCAGGCTTTGTTGTTAAAATACTGAATGCTCGTGATAATAGCGTAGTTAAAATGCATACCTTCCCTGGTACTATCACTAGTCCTCCTGTATTATCAGGAGATACAGCTACTTTTATGTATAAAGCAGCGGTCACTAAGTATTTAGTTATTCTTAATATTAAAACTAATGCTAAGAGTGAAAAGATTATTCAGTAATCTCTTCGGCAGATTTCTTTTCATGTATAACAGGTATAGCAGCTGAGCGAATATCTTCATTAGCTGCTTTTCCTATCTTACGTACATCATCTTTACTCTTCATTAACTTCAATGGTACATTCTTGAATGGATGGGTATGTGGAAATGTTTCAAAGACAGCTCCACTAACGTTATTCATAGTACCACCACCATGGGAACCCAGCGACGCATAAGTTATATTTCCTTCTTTTAGTCTACCTTCAACAATTACTGGCTCGGTTTCTTGTATCTCTACAGGAGCTGAAATATGTTGTACACTTAGCTCTCCTTCTACATGTAAAGAGCCACCTATAACTACATTTTGATTGACACCTAGGTTACCATCTACTACGACTTGTTTCTTATTCTTATTGCGGAGTAGTAACATCTCTGCTGCTATTGTTATAACTTTAGAATCTATATTAATTTCATCTTCAGCAACAATATTAGTTTGTTGGCCTGCAATATTCGTTATTGAACCACCTATATCTAAACCACCCACTGTCTTAATAGATACACCACCAGCGCCAACTTGTACATTCCATTTGTTATTAATACTCTGTACTAAGCTACCACCAGGTAAATCATCAACATGTACATATTCATGCAGTGGTCTTTCTTTTTGGGTAGCTGCTACACCTTTATCAAAAACCAACACTTGGTCAATATCGATTTTACCTATATCATCAACCCGTATAGATGGGAAATCATTAAAGACTAAACCTATATTCTCTATTTTATTTTTAGTTATTGTAATAATTTCATTACCACCTCGACCCATCTTCTTCTCTAAGTCAGTTAAGTCTGTAGCAATAGATTTTAAACGCTGTATGACATATGTACTTTTATCTTCTTCTACCCATGTACCATCTTTTGTACTAGGACTAAGACCTGTACCTCCACAAACTGGGCAACTACTTGATTTACTTAAAAAGGAGCTTTTATCCCCTACAGCATCTAGTACAGCTATAGTAGGTACTGTAGCAGTCACTTTACTAAAATCATAATCTGGGTCCCCGTTAACGTATCTGTGAACTGAATTATTAGAGGTAGAAATACTAGTGAATACATATTTATTATCCCATACTCTTTGTCTGCTAACATGAGTACAAACTGGGCAGTCTCCGAAATCTCCTTCTCTGCTCTGAAACAAACTAGTCTTCTTAAAGAAACCTACTTCAGTTTCTATTTTACTAGCTCTCTTAACTTCAAATAATTGTTTTGCATCAGCTATAGGGTCTAATAACTCTTTATACTCCTTAAAGATATTATATTTTTGATTACCAATCTTAGTATACTTATCGCCTATAAATATCTGATCTATATCTCTACCTACATATTCGTTATTGTAGCCTTTTGTTGTAGTAAATTTATCTCCTTGTACTAATTTCTGATCGTTATTAGTAGCAAATTCGATATTAACATGATTATTTAACTCCTTGAATGAGCCGCTATGATGAGTGAGTTTTAATGCTTCTCTGTTATCGGTATTTACAATTTCAAATGAACCACCTTTTTGATTTATAACATATTTGTTACGATATGTCTCAGTATTGTGATCATAGTTCTGAATATCAGAGTTTTTATTCTCACTACTACCAGGATAATCTATACCATTATTATCTGAAGTATCATAAATAGATTTCCAATCCTCTTGACCATGACTTATAGCAAAATAAACAGGGGAAGTAGGGTCACCGTTATCAAAAAAGACCCATACATGGCTACCTACATTAGGTAAACCAAATGTTCCTTTTGCAGCATTACTATAAGTGCTAGGATTATAGTTATACCCATATTTATTACCATTCTCAAAAGGTACATCACCTGCATTAGTAAATGCATCAGTGACTTTTAAGTCCTGTATCTCGTATTTTCTACCGGGCTTTTCTCCTATGCCTTCGTTATTGAGACTATATTTTGTTTTAACATAATCTTTATTATGATTATGATCAGAAACATTATTACTATCTGATATTGTTCCTGTTTTTTCATATGCGCTATACCTACCAGAACCAGAACTACCGTTTAAAGGAGCAGCACAAATAGCCCATGGCAATATTCGCTTTAAATCTTCAACAACATCAGTTATATCACTGTCAATATTCTTACCTATAAACTTAAAGGACTTATCTTTATTAAGTTCATTCCACTTCGTATAAACTGTAGGGCTAACATGAGGAACCCATACCTTTACTTTACCAGCTTTTTCAGGGTCATTATTTTGTATAACAATGCCTAGATAATTACCATGATATTTTTTACTAATTTTTTGATTGCTTGTTTTACTAGCATTTATAAATACATCATTAGCCATGTAAATCCTCCCATGTTGCGCATAATTGACCTTGTACTTGTTTGTTTGCTTGTTTCTTAATTGAAGTTACAGCACCATCTACCATTTCTTGTTGATACTCTTCCTTCTTTGTCGGGTCTTCTTTTAATTGTTTTTTCACTGTAGGGGAGATATCTGTAATCTGTTTCTTTGGTTGTGTTGTATCTACAACAGGTATGGTGTTATTTAAGGCTGTCTTAGAAAAATTCTCACCTATAGGTTCCTCTTCTACTACTCCTTCATCTTTAAATTTATCTTTAACTTTATTAAACAATTCTTTATACTGACGTACCTGACTAGGAGAAGCTGGAGTAGCATCTGGACATATATTATTAATAGAGCCTCTAATTTTTTGTTTAAAAAGAGCTACCTGATGTACTTTAATTTTTTTATAAGCAATTTTTCTTAACTCTAAGTCAATTTTACTCTCGAGCTTATTTTTAATTTTACTTAACTCTCTATTTATAAACTGATCGAAGAATAATATTTTCTCTAGTATTGGATTTTTATCGAGTACATCCTTTATTACTTTGTTTATACAACCAGCTGCTTGTGCTTGTAGCTGGTTAATAGAGCTAGACACAAAACTATTAACTTGAGATAGGAATTGCTGACCAGTATCTGTAAAAAACTGACCAATCTTAGCTCCGGATATATTTTCAAGTGTCTTATTAATAGAATTTACTGGGTTTGAGTTTAAGATCTGCTTAACCTGTCCAGGTGTCACTCTATCAATAACATTAGTGGGGGATAAAGTTTCCTTAACTGCAGTAACTTGATCTTTTACAAATGTATTTAGTTTGAAAGCCATCGTAATTATTTAATCCTTGACATAATATCAGAAACCCCTATAATAATAATATGATTAAAGTATCTCATGAATCCCCTATAGCTTTATTGGAAAAATCGACAGAATATAATGATTATCAATACTGTTTAGTGCATCTGATGGAGGAACAACCACAATACGAAGAGTGGTTCATGGAGAAATTCAAAGCAATGCACCCAGAGGGGGAGATCCTACTTGATAACTCTATTTTTGAGTTAGGTACTGCGTTTGATTCAGAAAAATACATCGATTGGGTAAGAAAAATTAAACCTAACTACTATATCGTACCAGATGTACTTGAAGATGCAGAGGGTACTATGGAATCATGGGAAAAGTTTACTAATAAGTATGTTGGATGCCCAGATAGCCTGAGAATAGGAGCTGTACAGGGTAAGACATGGAAAGAAATAGTCGAATGCTATAAATTTATGTCTGATAAAGCAGACTATATCGCGATTAGTTTCGATTTCTCATACTATCAAACTACATCAAGCGGTAATACTAAGCTACAAAGATACTCACAAGGTCGACAGCACTTAATTGAGAGATTAGCTCAAGAACGTATATGGAATTACAAAAAACCTCATCATTTACTAGGAGCTAGCCTTGCAAGTGAATTTTCTCATTACGTGGGTAAATATAATATTCGAACAATTGATACTTCAAATCCAGTTGTTGCAGGACTTTTAGGTTATAGATATAATAACGATTTTGGTTTAACTCATAAGCCTACTCAATTACTTGCTGACTTAATTACTGCAGAGCCAAATGCTGATCAAATTGAAGATATCATGTATAATACAAAAATGTTTAAACTTATTTTGAAACGTTATAGCTGATAAAAATGACCAAACGAAAGAATAAATGGATAGCATTCTTTTCTCAGACCGGGTCTGAAATAGTAGCAATTAGTCAAGCACTTGATAGATGGCCTGATTATATTGTAACTAACAGAATGGATGATGATAATATTAACCCAGCTTTACTTCACAAAAGTAACTATAGTACATCTGGAGAGGATGGATCTACATTAATCAGAATTCCGAAGTGGCCTAGAGAGATAGACTATATGAATATTGCTGACTATATGGGGTTTAGTATTCTTAATGAAAAATGGAAAGATAATGTTCTTGTAACTCTACATGGCTATCTACGTATTCTACCTCCATGCTTCTGTGATAAAACAAGAATATACAACGGACACCCAGGATTAATTACAAAACATCCTGAGTTAAAAGGATTTAACCCGCAAAAGAAAGCGTTTGAAGCTGGTACTTATAAAATGGTAGGTAGCGTTATACATGAGGTAATCCCAGAGCTTGATTCTGGTGATGTTGTTGCTGAAGGAGAGATTAAAAACGACTTTGACAATCTCGAAAATTGTACTTTAGCTTTACATGATTTATCTATACAATTATGGACAAAGTTCCTAAAAGACAAATTATGAGAATTTCATTTACTGGTGCGCAATCAACAGGAAAAACTACTTTACTTAACTTATGTAAAGAAAGATATCCTAATTTTATATATGTAGATGAAGTAACTCGACGTCTCAAGAGAGATAAAGGAGTAGAGATAAACAATACTGCTGATAATTACGATGAAACTCAAATTGAAATTATTAAAGATCATTTACGTAATATTAAAATAGATCATAAGCGAAATAAAGTAATTCTTGATAGATGTATATATGATGGTTTCTTTTATACAAGGTATCTATATGAACAAGATAAGGTATCTCAAGATGTATATAATTATGCGTATAGAATTTTTAGAGAGAATAGACATAAATATGATGTTATTTTTTATACTGATCCAGTTGATGTTAAGTTAATTAATGATGGAGTGAGATCGACTGATATAGATTTTCGTAACAGAATAATAGAAATTTATAATGAATTTAATATTGATTTTGACGCGAATGTAGTCAAAATAAGTGGAACAGTAAGTGAAAGATGGAATACAATTAATAAAATTTTAGAACTATGAGTGATACATTAGATAATAGCGCAATTAGCAAGCACCTAGGTAAATCTAGTCAGTATAAATCTACATACGACCCATCTCTTCTTGTAAGAGAGCCTAGAATTAACAATAGGAAACATCTAAATATAAAAGACGAGGCGCTTCCGTTCTTTGGATGTGATGTATGGAATGGATTTGAGGTGTCTGCATTGTTAGATTCAGGTCTCCCTACGGCGTTTGTGGCAAAGGTAGTATACCCTTGTGATAGTAAATACATTGTAGAGTCTAAATCTATGAAGCTTTATTGGAATAGCTTCAATATGGAAAAACTAGGTAAAGATATATGCGAAGTATATAGCAATATTAAGGAAAAGGCCTCTAAAGATCTCAGTGAATTACTAGAGACAGATGTTAAAGTGCAGTTGTTTAATCCTATCGAACTAGAATATGGAGATATGGATTTTCTAGACGATCACTCATCGTATGAGTGCTTAGAGGAAAGATTCAAAACATTAGATATAGATGTATATTCTGAAACTCCTGAATTACTTAAAGATAATGACTCACAAGCAGGAAAGCCTTTTAAAGTATTTTCAAGACTACTAAAGAGTAACTGCAGGGTTACATCTCAACCCGATTGGGGAGATGTTTATATCTATATCAAAGGTCAGTCTGTACCTACTCATGATAGTCTAATGAAGTATATTATATCATTTAGAGATGAATGTCATTTCCATGAAGAGATTTGTGAGACCATTTATAGTAGATTATGGGAACGCTATAAACCTACAGAATTATCTGTTGCTTGCTTATATGTAAGACGAGGTGGTTGGGATATTAATCCTCAGCGATGCTCTCATGAGTATCTAATTGAGAAGAAAATGTGGGACGAGACTGAACCATGGTCTAAAACAGGCAGACAGTAAGATGTAGTTGTTCATATAAAAGGAAAGGCTCGCTTTCGCGAGCCTTTTTTGATTTACTAATCTGTATTAACTAGATTATGCGTATGGCGTGAACTGAGCATCAGTAGTTGCAATTTCCATACCAGTAACAAATACGATATGGTAGTAGTTCTCAGCACCAAATAAGTGATCAACAACACCGTAACGGGTTAGAAGACCAACTTTTGGATAGAATCCGTTAGGATCGATAGAACGCTGAATCATAACAGGAATATAAGGACAGTAGATAATACCAGAATCGTAGTATTCCGGTCCTTTGTATCCGAGTAATGCATATTCAACTTTTGCTGCAGCAGCTGCACCTAAGTTATACTGAGCTTCAGTACGAGTATCCCGATAGACATTAAAACGTCCACCAACATTACCGACTTTGGCAACACCAATAGGAGCTGTATTAACATTACCTTCAACTGTCATCCAGCTGAACTCAGGTAACATCTCAAGAATAGAACAGACGCGAGGAGTTGCAACAATAAAGTTAGCAGCACCACGTCGGTTACGTACAGCCATTCTATTAGCTTCAATGATTAACTTCTGATAGACAGCACGATTACGCTCTGCCATCCAACGACCATCAGCTGATGCAACGTTGAAGGTAGAGAAATGCTCACCGGATGTACCACCAAGAGCGGCTTGAATCATACGGATGATCATTTCACGATCAATCTCAGCTTGAATCTCATAAGACATAGCATTGGTTAACTCAGAGTCAACGTCAATACCATTCATGTTCTTAAGATCCTGCTCTAATTCAACAGACCAACGTGCACCTAATCTACGAGTACCAGCTTCAACAGCTGTTTTCTCGAAGCTAAGCTCAAGCACGGGCATGTTTTCAGCGCCCTCCATTTCAAACGCTGATAATGCAGCTGCCATACCTTTGTCAGCGTCAGCGAAATCAACTTTATTACCATCAGAGCCAATCCAAGCAGATGTAGCACCATTAGTAGTAAACGCATCAGCGTCAAGAGCAGATGCACCAGTGTATCTAGTATCTAGATTATTGTAACCAGCTTCACCCGCTACAGTTGAGTTACCAGGGGTAACACCATGAGGTCTATTAGGTCCAGGGTTAGATGCTAAACTACCATTAAGGCCGAGATCAGCATATTTGTACCGCAAGGCGAATGCCAAACCAACAGGTCCAGACATAGGCTGAACACCAACGATTTCGTTAGTAATCAACTCAGGGAATGTCCTGCGGATCATTGGAATAAGAATCTTTGGCAATCGCGCGTCACCGGCAGCATATGTATCACCGGATGCATATCCGCCATCACCTTGATTGACACCTTGAAGGGAACCGAAAGATCCACCGTTTGCTCCACCAACATTGTTGCCATTGGCTTCCTCTATACACCATTGCTCTTGGTTTTCCAAAAGCATGGCTGTGTTTAGACGGGTATGACTATCTTGAATAGCGCTGACCTTGTTAGAGGTATAGTCCAAAACTGGACTCCACTTCTCCAACAATTGCTCAGCCCTACTACCGTCAATATAATTAGTATTTGGTCGTGTTTGTGTTTCGTTCATAATTTTTATATAATATATTTTATTGGTTAGGGTCCTTTACATTGGAGATCAGGTAATAAATTACCTCAACAAGTTAAAATTACATAATCCTCGATAATTCACTTACGTAAGGATTTTTAGTATCGGTTGATTCGGTTGTCAATTCTTGTTTGACTTCGTTTTTGATTTCAGAGTTTGATATAGCATCTTCTTTAAGAATATCTAATGCTTCAGTATGCTTTTTATCAAACATTTTAACCGTATATTTAAAATTTTCTTGAATGAAGTCTATATCTTTACCTTTGAATGTTTTGGTAATAAAATTAGTCTTCTTTTCATCGAAGTTTTTTGTCTTTTCAGATAAGAAAATTGTTTTCTTAAGTTCAGCTACCTCTTCTGCGAGGGTATTACGCTGCTGAGAAGTAACTTTCAACTGCTCATTAGACTCATCTAACTGTTTCTTACCATCAACAACACCTTCTCTGATAGTTTCATTTGCAAGAGCAAGATCAACACCTAAAGTCTGACGGAAGTTTTCAAGGATACCGAAGGCCTTCTTATTATCAACAGCTTCTTGAATAGAAGAAACAGGTAAAGCTTCATCAATATAAGAATCCAAGTATTCAGAAGCACTCTCTACGATTGCATCTCTTAACTTAACCGCTTCAGTATTGAGTTCAGACTGATATTTTTTAATAACTCGCTTGAGTTTATTAGTTCTATCATTATCTAAAGACTCAACCACTCTTTTAAGTTTACGGCAATGATCTTTATCAATAGCTTCAAGTAATGCTTCTAGCTTCTCCGCATACTTCTCGTCTTGTTCGTTAAGAGCAGCTTCGACTGCAATCTTCGAACGTTCATCTGCTTTAGATTCTAACTGTTCGTTAAATGTATTTTGAATCTCTTCAAGAGTTTCCTCAGTAAGAACATCTTTAGCAGCCTCTTTTAATGTGTCTGTTATCTTGCTCATCGTTAAAATAAATCTTTCTTATATGCTTTTTTGATCCTCTCTTGGATCTTGTACTCTACTGTCTTTTTTAAATCTTCATTAGCAGCGCTATAGTTTTTACTATAAACATTACTAACAAAAGACTTAATTGACTCTTTAAGTTTACTGTCCATCATAATTATTTATTATACTTCAAAAGTTTTTTATGAAACTAATTATCTGCTCTTTGAGATAACCATCTAAGTCCTTTTTAGGTAAATTTTTTATACTGTTTTGAAATTTGTCGTATATTTCTTCATATTTACCGTCATTTGCGAGTACCCATTGCTTAGATTCTAGAATACCATTAACGAAAGCTTTAGGAAAGGAAGGATCAGCAACGCAATCAATAGCTACTAGCTTCATATCTTTTACTAACGAGACTCCATCAGAATTCTCTGCTACTTGACCTAATGCCCTACTTGAGACTCCAACTTCCACCCCATCCATAACCAAGCTCTTTACGATCTGACCACAAGGTGTATTTAATACCTTTGATTTACCATAAAAAATGTTATCTTTTTGTGTTAGCTCAGTTATAATATGACAAGCACGTTCGAGATCTACCTCAGCTGTTGTGGGATGATTTAATTCCCCCATCGCTCGATTTTTGTCGATCATTTCTTCGGTGTAACGACCAACTTCCTCAGCCATTTCTTCAAGATTGTAGATTCTGTTATTACGATTTTTCTCAGAAGCCATCATAAATGGGCCCTGAATATAAAGCCTCGAAGGCTCTTTCGCGTTCTTCTCTTCTACAATATATTCGAAATCACTAAGATCCGGTTTTTCTACTAATAGTTTAAATGACATCGCGTTAATAAATATTTATACTTACCGACTACTTTTTCTCAGGAAATAATTCCTTTTCTGTTAATATAATAAACTTATACCCATTCTTAATAGACCATGCGTTTGCGGCTTCCCATTTTGCTTGATTAACCTCATATGTTATTTGTTCATGCAATAGGGTTTCTCTCTTTTTTCTACCTGTAGATTTGGGAGGTATCGTTTGCTTGGAGGGTTTTATCTCAACAAGGTACTTTGTATTTTTATTACCCTCTTTGAGTATTAAAATATTATCTACAAAGTATCTGTGTACTTTACTATCTACAGGGGAAACATACGGGATAACAACAGCCTCTGCTGCCCACTCTAAGACATTAGGGTTACGATCACACCATTGAAAGAAATGAAGCTCCCATGAGCTACGGTATTCTGGAGTCGACCTACCAATATACTTATGTTTATTCTTAGGCCTATATATACCCTTTTTAAATGCTCCTCTTTTATGTATCATCCTACAAAGAAACTAGGTGGTGCAGCATCACCGAAGCCAGGTGTTCCAGTGAGTAGCATTTGCTCTAGTTCTTTTTTCTCTGATAAACCTTCTTGTAATAAAGAAGTATCTAGAGTACCACCACCAAAAAGCTGGGTGCCCGTGAATTTACTGCGAATTCTACCTATTGTAATCTTAGTTAGAGCAAGCGCGTATTGAAATACCCATGGTTCTTTAATTAAATCACCTATAGGTTGCTCTATGTATGCGCCGAACACACCATAAAATGTTTCATTAGCTTTTGGTTCTGGGTACAGCACTAGATGCTGCCTTCTTTCATCGAATTTAAAAGTTCTCTGTAACGCGAGCATCTTAGAACGGGTCTCCATCCATTGCTTCATTGTATACCAACTAATTAAATCAAAGCCATAATTACCCATTGCGTAACTAAAGTATGTTTGTTGCGCTAATGACTGTTCTATAGTGAATAAATTCTGGTGACTTGAATTACTTGACTCGTCAAAACTGTAAACGTCTATAACTTTCCTGTATTGTTTAGTTAATTCATCAAAGTTATTGATTACAGGTGAGTATGAAGTTAAAATCTGGGTAGTCGCATCAGTTATAGTAGTAGCATTTCTATTTGCATTTACTGAACCCGACTTAGTAGTAGAGGGTACAACCCCTATAGTAACGACATTAATTGCTACAGTTGTACTTAATTCAAAAATCTCTGTACTAGTAGTGAATACAGTACCGTATTCAGTATTTGTAACAGTTGCTTCGCTCTCTCCTGATACCGCAACTGATAATAACTTAGTTATCTGAGTATTAGTATCATCTAACGTAACAGTAAATGTATACTCAGATGGGTCAACTATAATATCAGATACATCAAAACTAAATAAAGGTACAAACGTGTCGTTAGAATTAGTATTAAAGGAAGCACTTGTTAATGTTGCAACTGTATTTGTAGTAGCAAGTGTTGTTTTTAAAGTTGTACTATAAGATGATGTTAGTTCAGGGGTCTGAGTAAGTAGTTTCTCTACATCAAGACCTTTACCCCTAGTATATAAGTTACTATCAAAAACTAAAAACTCTTCAGTATAACCAGCGAATTTGCTATACATCTCTATAGATCGCGCAATATTAGTAAAGAGTTGCTGTCCATGAAGCTCTAAATTTACTAAAGGGAAGCCCAAATCATAGCATATCCTATCTGCCAATGCCTGGTAGCTACCAATCTTATTAGCTAGGTTAGTAGAATAGAAAATACTACCAGCGCTTAATAGACTATCTGTCCAAGTTGTCTGTGCCATTATAATTATTTAGGCTTCTGGTGGGGGAGAAGGCGCAGGAGTATCAGTAGGTTGTTCATCTCCTCCTGTATCACCAGGAGATGGGCCGAATTCCGGAGGAGTCTCTTCGCCTTGATCAACAGAACCAGCTGTCTCGCCTGTACCACCTCCGGAACCTGCATTCCAATCACTTCCCCCTTCTTGAATATTTGCAATTTCATGTTGCAAGGAAGCATCCTTACGTAACCACTCTCTATTAGCTTTTATCTGCTCGTCATTCCATCCTAAGAAGGTTTTTTGTGCGTAACCCTTAGATATAGATTCATTTTGAGTTATACTATTAAAGTTATTCAATTTGAGATCAAGTATTTGCTGTCTACGTAACTCATAATAATTTCTAGGTGGGGTGAACTCAAGATCAAAAGAATTTTCTCTCATTTCAAAATTTTGCCAAAGTTTTTTAAGCTTAAGATGAGTAACAAAAGCATTCTTTAAACCAACAGCAAATTTAGCTTGCAACCTAACAATAAAATTAGCAAATTTAAGCTCCTCTCTTAATACAGTAGAGTCAGCCTGATATGTACTTTCAATATCAGCTCTATTAGTTGGAACCTTTAATGCTTTATATAGTTTTTTAACAAAATAAACTAAGTCTTGAAGTTCTCCTAGATTCTGACCACCTGGTAATGTAGTAACATTAGTGCCATCGCTGCCTTCTCTCTTAGGAAACCAAAATGCATCAAGAATTGATTGAGGATTAAATGTATTGACTCTTTTATTCTCATCTAAGTTAAATGTTTTCTTAGACCAGTAATTTTGCATTAACTTACGCATGTAAGACTCTGCTTTAGGTGTGCTCATATTGCCCACATCTACATTAAATACTAATCTCTCTGGAGCTCGAACTAATCGATATATAATAATAGAATCCTCTACCATTGTTAACTGACGATACGCTCTACGAGCGTTTTCAATAAATGGTACTCTAAATGTTTTATCTTCATTCCATGTACCTGAATTAATATAGGTAATTTGATTCTTATCTAGAGGTATAAAGTCTTTATCCTTTACATGCGCTACTGAAGCTTCTCTCTCATCTTTATGATGTTTCATCTTACGTAAGAGAAAGGCTTTAATAGACATATTTTGAAAGCTATCATATACAGGATCAATAATATGAGTAGGTATATTTACTACTCCTAAAATACCACTTTCAGGATGATCTTTATGTATAATGTTTTCAAAATATAATTCCCCGTCAATAAGCAAGTAACGTAAGTATTCCCAGCCTTTATCTTTGAGTTCGTATATATTAATGAACTTCCTAAACTCCTCGTTAATCTGCTTTACAACTAATGGGTCATAATCATACGCATCACGGAATTTTAAATCAATAATATTACCCATCTCATCTTCACAGAGAAAATCATCACAAATCTCATCTAGGGCATCTGATACCTCAGCAAATGCAGCCATGACTCTATAATCTCTGAGTCGGCGACCTTTATCTACATCTAAATGGGCATACATTAATTGGTTATAAGCTCTATCAGCTAAAAAATTACCAATTGGTTGCTCGGATTCAGGGACTTTGGGAGTTACAATCGAGTGTTTTGATAGAAGATCTTGTCTTAAGCTACCGGATTTATAAAACTCCTTAAATTTAGGGTTCTGTGACTGCACGTCATCAATAATAGCAGCAGGTGACCTGTAAGGTAATGCATTTGAAATAAACTGTTGTAGATTCCTACCGAATGTTGAATTTTTTCCTGTGTCCATATTATTACTGTACTGTTATACCACTTGTCCCTGTTATATCTACTGAAAATATACCATACCCTGCAGCATTAATAGCTATAACATCAACTATCCCCGTGGCTGTCACCGTAGGGAACGTGATACTAAAAGTATTATAGTTATTTATTGTATATGTTGTTATAGGAAACCCACTTATTTCAGGATAATTAGCTGAAATTGAATTTGATGGTGTTGAGTTAGTGCTAACTGCAGTGAGTTCATTATAAAAATTGTAACTAGATAGTGTATAAGAAGCATCAAACAAGTTAACATTGTTTGTAGAGCTAAGCATTACACTTGTAATACTATCAAACCCATAACCAGAAAAGGTCTTAGTACCAGAAAAGTCCTGGTAAAGGGTAGTTCTAAAGTCTCCTGTAAATTGAGGCCTACCAGAGAGTTCTCTATTATCAAAATTACCACTAAAGCTAGTGACATTAGTTAAATTAGAATTATATAATATAAACTTACTCATACTCAAACCCACTTACTGGTACAAATGTCTGATCAATATTAAAGATATTTGCAACGTTGTTATCTATGTTCTTCTTGAATAACCATCCCTTGATTGTAAAGCTCGTATTTGCTGATACCCTGTAAGGTACTGTACCAGACAACTCTTTTGGATAATCTAGCGAGATATCACCAGACCATAAAACTTCAGATCTTATCTCTAAGTCATCAACTAAATTTTGCGATGATGGCATTTTCCAGCTTATAACAATATATGGGTTATTATAAGGAATAAAATTACTTAAAATTTGATCCATGTCTGTTTGGAATCTAGCTAATATATCCATATTGACAGTTATATTAACAGGCAATGGAGTAGGTAGGTGATTAGTATCAAAAGAACCAGTAGTACTGGTTTGAGCTTTAGAAATATAAAAACCTTGTATCTTATTGAATACTCTATCCGGGTCTCTAGATATATTAGACATAGAAACAGAAACAACAGGTAATTTTATATGCTGACTCTTATTTACTAAGTCATGAATGACTCTTTCTTTAGGAGCATATACAAAATTAGCCTGTATACTATCTTCAACAGATCTAGATTTATTATATCTATTGATAATGATACTATTAAAAGCAGAAACAAACTGCTTCATAATATCTTTAATTTCAAAACCGTAATATTGTGTCTTCAATAATAATATTTATCTATTGGTCAACCGTTTTCGCATCGTTTTCTAAAATATACTGGTAGTTCAGTATAAAACAACTCTCTTATTCTTAAGAAATTGGAATCCATAATATAAGTAGTACTATGATCTACCTCTCCACGCGTAGTACGACCACATGCTTGTATTAAGCTAGATAGCATTTGGAGTGTGTACCATTTTTCATCTGTTTCTCTTATACATTGAGCTCTCTTATCATTCCAAGGTATGTAAGGCAATTTCATTATCACTTGGAATCTACCTAATTCATCCTTTAGGTCAACCCCATAGCACATAGACGGACTAACTAATACAGTAGGCTCATCAGACTCCATATGCTGCTTGAGTATATGCTCGTTTTTAACCCCAGGCTCTCTAAATAATAACCTATTAGTATACTTCGGATCAATAAAATTCTTAATATACTCTGTTATATTATTAGTCTGAGTATGGATTATACCCTTTTCGTTTTTATGATTATCTAATAACCATTCTACTCTATCAACCAGCTTAGGTAATGTACGAACTAGATTCTTTGCATTGAGTGGTGTATCTTTAAATACTAATATAGGGGATAACTTAGGATCAAATGTACTCGGAATATCAATATAGTCATAATTGTCACTGCTTATACCTAAACTCTTAACGAAGCTTTTAATACCTACAATAGTTGCAGACATTAAAATAACTTTATCAGCATGATCAAAAACGTGTTTACTCAATAGATCAACCTTTAAAGGAGTAAACGTTACCTCTAAACCATCTTTCTCAACTATATACTTACTCTCTCTATATGTCTTTATAAGAGTCTTGAGTCCTAGATAGATTCTATAGTATTTTTTGTACTCAAATACAAGCTTACTTCTAAAATTAAAGTCATTCTTCTTTTTATTAATGTGTTTCTTAACGTCTTGAAGATATTCGCCTAAGTCACTATAACAGTTAAATAGACTTTCATATAACTTATTGCGATTGCTATGATACTTAAATAAGATACCTTTCTTCTTAAGGTCTTTGTGAGGCAATACAAAAGTAAATTCCTTTACTAACTCAGATTCAAGTTCTGAAGCTTCATCAAGTACTAAGTATTGACGTCTTTTGAGGTGATCTTGAAGAGATAAAAATTTACTATAGCTTAAACAACTAAAATTATTTTTAAGAGTATTATCAATCGCGTTATAGTAATGACAGCATTTGTTAGCTAGACATTTTTTCTTTTGATCTCGAAGATATACACAAGGGGCTGTATCAACCTCGAATTGTTCATCTATCGCACAAGTATAATTACCCTTACCCTTTAGTACCTGTGTATCATCGAAAAGCGTTTTATATTGGTCTTGGAGAGTTTTAGTGATAGTAAGAGAATAACAACCATGAGTCTCTTCTCTATATACTAAATCACTATTGATATAATTACCCTGTATATCAGTCTTATATATATCTCCACTATCTACTAAATCATTAAACTTCTGAGATGAATTTCTAGCTAAATTAGCTACAGTCTTACTAATAAAACTCTTACCAGTACCAGTCGGTGCTTGAATAATAAGAAATTTCTTAGGAGATTTTAACTTATCATCTATTAAGTCAAAAGCAGATTTCTGTTTATCAGTAGGTTTATAACCTGTAGGGAAATAATCTATCAGCATGATTATATTATAATCACTAGCGTAGAATTATAAAACTTATTTTTCAGGTTTTTCATACAATTCACCATTTTGAACTTATTAATAGGGTCATCATGATGAACAAACTTGTTATGATAGGACATACGGATTTCTGAGTCAGAAGACTCAATATTAAAGGGGTAGGGAAACTCGAACTTTTTGGAGTTATTAAAAATAAGTTTGAAGTTAAAATCTTTGAACTCATAAAAAACAAGTTTATCCTTTATAACTGATTTACCACGCAATTGTACGTCTACAGTTTTAAGTAGAATTTGTTTGAGATTGTTCTCTATAAGTTCAAGTTGTATCATGAGTTCATAAATGCTGTTTTACTATCGGATGACATTGGGGCGAAACTCTCGTTAAACACACCCCAGAAATCATCCTCTGTCCATGAGTTAATTAAGTCAACACTATCACAGTTTATAGTCCTCCAGCTTTGCATAAAAATATCCCACGTGATAATTGTATTTTCATTAGCTGTATTATATCGAGGACTCGAACTACTAGGTTTAAAATTTAGAGTAGACCTACCATTTACACTATTGAGTAAATTTAGATTATTACTGCAAATCATTCTCCTAGTTGACGGTGAGTTAGGTTTAGGAGAGCGTCTCAAAAACCTAATCTCACATACTTTACTATTCAACTCTCCTAGTAAATTAGATCTACTTACTTTCATCTACATCTTCTGGTTCACATACTCCGAATATTCTCTCTTCATTCAAGAAGACACAATCTCGAACAGAATTTTCAATACCCTTGATTGAAATATTATCTACTTTAATGCCCTTATCATCAGGGAAGCAAACAATATCTCCTGCTTGTGCATATTTACATAAAGGACCAACTAAAATAACGCGCGCGAGTCTCCATGTTTTTTGAACTTGGGCTAATGGGATATGAATCCCATTACGAACTACTGACTTACCATCTTCTGATAAATCAACATACTGTACTAGTAAGATATCATCTAATACTTTGTTTAATTTATAACCATATAGACTAAAAGTATCGTTACTATATGTATCTAGGTTAATAAGACTCTTTTTTGCAGATACATCAAATGCATCTCGTTGGGAATCCGTAAGCTTAATGGCGGATTTATCTAAAGCGTTTTCAAACTCACTCATATTTCTTTGTATTTAGGTTAAACTCTTTGAAATACAAATCTACTTCTCTCTTAGAAATTTCATGAAGGGAAGCACATTTGTCATAATTAGGTTTTTTATCTTCTTTTTTCTTTTTAATATATCTGATAAACTTCTTTTTTAACTTCGGTAAGACGTTGGTAAGAAATTTATAATGAAACTCTTTATCTAAATTACCATCACAATGTTTATTCACTGTATGGTTGATTATATAGCAAACATCTTTATTGTATTGAGATAAAAAGCGATTAATAATATAAGGACTGTATAATGTTTGGTCAGATATATCTAATTCTTTTTTACTCTTCTCATGAGTAATATTATTAAGAAAGTCAAATATTGTCATACGATAACTTTAGTCGTAGCAATAAACATATCATCAGCCATAGTATAGAATACATCTATAATATTCTTCATAAAGTCATGAGCTTCTTCATCTCTAAGCTTAGTACTAAAAGCAAACGCAGGGGCTTTCTTACCAGCTTCAATATTAATGCCTGTATGTCCAATAGCTACGTTATCCTTTGCGTATGTAATACTAACACTACACTTACCTTTTTGTTGTATAATGTTATGTTGATTATGCTCTGCATGGACAATCAAGTCATCTCCATCTACTTCAATAGGTTTCTTGATATAATTGGTTGAAAGAATATTCGCAATTTGTGTGTTAAGTAATCTTTGAAAAGCAACAGCACCGAGAGGACACAAATTAGGAATTTCCCAGCAAAAATTAATAGCATCGTCAGAGTAAATGTAATCGTTGTTAATAAGGTCTTCATTATCAATCATTCCTTCAGCTTCTACGAACATAGGTGAACGAAAAGCAATAATATTTCCTATCGGAAGAGTTTTTTTACCAAAGTATTTATAAGCGAATCTGTTATGAATCAGATTACCATCGTAAGATTTAATATCTTCTACAATCATATACTAATAATATATTCTCTCTGAAAAAAATCAATCTATTATTTAAGCTTTTTTGTGAATTACTCCTTATTTATAGTTCATGCTAATACTTTATATTTAGATGACCAAGATTCAATCATCTCATCTAGCATACTCTCAAAGGTATACTCTGGTTCCCACCCTAATTGTCTTATTCTAGTAGAATCCCCCTTTAAATACTTTAATTCTTCTGGTCGAAGATATTTAGGGTTCTGTACAATATATTTTTCTACATCTAAATCAAGTTTAGAGAACACATAATTACACATATCTCTTACTGTATGTGTGATACCTGTTGCTACAACCCAATCTCCTGGGTGATCTTGCTGTAAAATTAAATGCATTGCTCTAACATAATCTTTTGAGTGCCCCCAATCTCTATAAGAATCCATATTACCTAATTCTAGTTTGTCTTGAACCCCTCTTTTAATATTAATCGCACCTTTAACGACTTTATTAGTAACAAAATTAGAGCCACGTCGAGGAGATTCGTGGTTGAATAGTATGCCATTACTAGTATGTAATTTATGCGCATTACGATAATTTCTAGTAATATTATAACCAAATACTTTAGCACAACCATACGGAGACACAGGGGTCATTTTAGTAGTTTCTCGTTGATATCCATCTTCATCAACTGAACTCCCAAACATCTCTGAAGAACTTGCTTGATAAAATTTAGCTCCTGGGCAAACATACTTATATGCCTCTAGCATATTAAGTACTCCTAGCGCATTAGCGTGAACTGTAAACTGGGGTATATCATAACTAATTCGTACGTGACTCTGAGCCGCGAGATTATATATTTCATCCGGTTTAGAATTGTTAAGCGAGGAAATTAATGAGTTATAATCTAGAAGATCTCCATAGTATGTATGAAAGTTTGGATTATTTAATAAACCCGCAACTCGACTATCTTGATTTTCTGATACCGAGTTCCTTCTTATAATACCATGAACTTCATATCCTTTGCTAAGTAAGTATTCTGATAGATAGCTACCATCTTGCCCGTTAATTCCTGTAATAAAAGCTGTTTTTTTATTCATTTGTGTTAAATACTCTCATTTGCGTTAAGTCTGGCCAATCTTCCGTAACCCATTTCCGTGGTTGGGTTTTAATTGCACTTTTTAGTCTATTTAAACCATTTTCTGCTGTTTCTGGGGTCATATAATAATGGTAACCCATAGTATCTATATTCTGCTCTCGCCACGGAGTGTTAGGTAACCTACCATCATATGACATTTTTTTAAGATCCATCGCGGCTGATTTATTATCAGTTAATATTATACCACCACGCCCTAGTGATAGATGTTTTTGAAATTGAAAGCTAATACACATATATGTATTTTTAATATAACTATTTTTTTTCCATAATACTGCTGCATCAATAATATCTGGGGTAAGGTAATAGTAGTCCTCCCACTTCTCATCATTCCATTTCAATTTAATATTAAGTTTTTTACTCAAAAAAGGTATAGATATATACGTTCGATTCGGGCAAGTAATCTCATTAGACTTGGTGTGTATTAGACATAGTTCAATTCCATGTGTACAAGAGTCAACTGCAATACTATACTTACTACCAAAAAACTCTGCTATTTGTTTTTCAAATTCAGTTACTATCTCCATTACTTAGTACCCTCTACATTTAAACTTATAAGATCCCCGGTTTCTTTTTCCATATGAGGGATATACGCTTGAGAATGGTCATCAAAACATGAATGTTCGGTTTCTCGCCAATTATATACCTTAACGTCTCTAAATCCGCATTGGTTTAAAGTCGTTTGTAATGAATTAAAATCATAAGCAGTTTTATGATAAATAACCGACTCATCCATAATCATCTTACCATAAAGTGGCCCGAGAAATTTATCCAATGAAACGGATTTATTTAAATATAATGACACCATGGCATTAAAATCAGGAACTGCTAAGCGTAATATACCGTTATTTTTAAGCTTATTGTACCACTTACCTAAAATAGGTACAATTTCTTCTCTATCAAAATATTCAATTACATGGCTGCAGTAAATTAGGTCTACTGTATTATCTTTAAATGGTAAGTTTATAATATCGCGATGTTGTACATGATCAAGAGAATTACCATCTATATGGAACCAATCTGAACCAAAATCTCTCTTACCGCAACCCAAGTTTATCTTGATCATATATGTATTATATATTGTTTGTTATGGAAAGCAACATTTTTATACGAAATTGAAGATAAAAACTTTTGCACTGCTTTATAAATAGGATTTGTAGGGTGTTGTATACAGTCATCACCGGTAATAATACCACCTGGTTTAATTAAAGTATAGCTATTAAGTAAATCCTTTGACACAGCTGTATAATCATGGTCTCCGTCAATATATACCCAATCTATAGATTGAGGGTCCACATAGTCAGTAATATTATAACTATAATCTCTAATTAACGTATAATCAGGTAATATTGAAAGTCTCTTTTTCGTTGATTCATATAATCTATCCATGTCCTCTTGACTTTTCGCGAGGAATCCACCATACCAAGAATCAGGTTTAACGGGAACGAACGCCCACGGGTCAATACCATACATCTTTTTCGGGGACACTGACCTATACAAAAATTCAGAAAACTCCCCGCGCCATACCCCTATTTCTAATCCTACCGAACCAGTAGATATACTATCTACTATTATTTGTCTCTCTAAATTAAAGCCTGTATCTATACCTATCATCTGTTATATATGTGAGTTAAACTTTCCCTGGCCTTTGTAAAATTTATGTTGTCATAAGTATATACTAATTCATCTTGCCAATTATACATATAGTCCTTTAACGGGGTATATATTACTATATTTTTATTTAAATAACTCGCTAAAATTGAATACGTGCTCTGACCAGTAACTAATATGTCACTAAAGCACATATCATTTAAAGACACTATATCAGAGCCGTTTAAATGAAACAATGTATCTTCATTTTTTAATTCTTGAAAATCCTTTTCATTACCATGGGAAAAAATATGAAATAAGGTATTGGGTATATTTTTTCTTATGTTGTTAATAATCTCAACATAATGACTATTATCTAACCATCTGTCTAAATTTCCGCTTTTAGTTATATCCCCCCTTCGTATATGAACTCCAACATTAATCTTATTTTTTTTATACCTTTCTGGGTAAACTCGCTCCTTTTCCCAGAACGCTTGTTGTAAGTCTGGTTTTACTAAGTTATAAAATTTAGTAAGTTTTCCAGGAAATCTATCCCTACCTATTGTAACTAAACAATTATCAGGAAGTTCTTTTAATTTACTTAAAAGATCATTTAAATATACTTTAAGTTGTTGATCAGATAGATTTAAAAACTCAACAGGAAACCTATAATGTTCGAGTTGAGATATATCAACATTCTTAAATAAAGAATTAAAATTTAAAAATGATTCAAATCTAACTGAGTCATTTGATATAGGAGCATACAATAACTCGTAATTACTTAATTTACTTAAAATAAATCCTGTTAAAAAATTATGAAATATGTGACCTACACTGCTTATATGTGGATTATTACTATTATAATCTACTGGTTCAGATAGAATAAATCTAGACATTTAAAAATCTTTTATCTAATTTTTGACCTTCATATGGACCAGTTTTATATTCATATACAATAGTGTCTTGCTCTAAGATTTTATACGTATGGCCACCATATAAAGTAAATGACGCATCACCGGGTAATAAAAATAAATCATCTCGTAATAACGTACCATCAATATCATAAAAGAACAACTGTACTTTACCTTTAATAACAACCCACGATTCTTGCGCGATTTGTTTTTCATACTGCCGTTCTTTTTCTATATGTATATGAGGAACGAAAGTTTTATCCTTTTCTAATTTAAGAAACGAACATTGTATAAAATTATCTGGTTCAACTAAATCTGTTCTATTATCAGTAGAATCTTCTAGTTTGTGAATAAAGTGTAATAATTTATTCGGTTCAACTTTTGAATATATTTTAGTCACAATATTTTTTTATTATTTACCGCGCGATGAAGGGTAGGCAATAAATTGTACTGGTTTAAAATTAAATCACGCGCTTCTGAAATTGCATCTATATTTTGTTCAAAATAATCACTATCAACTATATCTTTTATTCTCTCGCTGCATGTAGAGTCGTTAGGATTTACTTCAATATATGAGCCAGGTGGTAAGAATTTAGATATTTTATTACACCCGTAATATATTGGCATAGTCCAGCACAATAACGGGTCTACTATTTTCTCAGAAAAATAATAATCTGTATTACAATTTTCAAAACATAGATTATATCTATAATTTAATAAACCAGCATCTTTAGCTCTATAAGGTAGTGGGTTATTATTTATAGGACCATATACATCTATAATGTCCGAGTATTTAGATTGAAGTTCTTTAATGGTATTTACTCGCAATTTGTGATTATGTAATGTTTGTTTACCGGAATCAATCGCAGATAATTTTTTTGTTTTACTAAGAGAATTAAATTTAAGATCCACAAGCTGATCATACGAATAACTTATCCACCATGCTTGAGGTAACCACGTTTCCCCGCGTTCATGGTGAAAAGATAAGTATAAATTACTTTTTTTGTAGTCATAAAAATGTACCTTCGCGGGCTCTCTACCGAGAAATATAACTGGTTTCTCAAGAGGTATTTGTTCATTACAGCTATCTAAAATTAAAACAAAATCACTTTCATTAAGATTATTCGTTAACTGAATATTCCCCCAAATCCCGGATTTATTAGGGGTAAGATTACTATACAATAATAATAAATCTTTTCTACTTATATCCCAATGAGATGGTAAATATATCTTATACATTAGGTAAAACCTTATTAATAAGTTCGACGTCAACTACATCTTTAGATTCATTTCTTTTGGACTTTAACCTTCTTACTGTATCAAGAGCCGCGAACTTCATGCCTCGATGATAAAAATAATTTTCAGGATTATATATTATATCCTCTCTATCTAAATGATATCTACCAACCCCATATTCGTTATGACTATGAATAAGGTTACGAGTACCGTATATTAAGTTTTCATTAAAATGTAAGTAATCTAAATCTTTACATTCTCTTAGACCATAAGCAGCTAGTGGTGCAGAGCCACCTATACAATAATCATCAATATTCAATTTTTTGTTATTAATTTCTGCGTTGTATTCATTCATACAAGAATTAAAAAGGGTGTAATTAGTTGGTATTGCATTATTGAGATAATGTACACTATTTTTATTGAAAAGAGTTTTACTTATTCTTACAGACTGCGAGTGGGTATCATTAATATGAACACAATGATTACCGACGTTAAATAAACCCCGAAGACTAGCTTTGAGCATTTTAGCTTCCTCTAAATTATTTAAATTTACTAGTACAGCTGTAATCGGAGAATAATTCGGAAAACACAGATTGGCTTTTTCCTTATAACCCGCATAATTATTTGCGTGATTTCCAGCCCAGGATTCACCAAGATATAACTCTCGCATTAAATTAAATGCTCCTGTTTTATTGAGAGTTAATTGCTTAGTATAAAATATATTACCGATATTGTTTATTATATTATATGCTTCTGTTATTTTATTATTAACTATTGGAAACATACATACCACATATGTATTTGATTGTAACTTACAATACTCAACTGCAGTCTGATCCATATATGTCTCATTTAGTCCTAACTCCCTAAAAAAACTAAAATTACAATTCAACTGACCATCACGACCATTAAGTCCTTCATTACACCATACTTGTTCGTTATGCGCTATTGCCGCGGCAACTCTATGAGAGCCATTAAGTATATATTTACCATCTACTACTGGTACAGTTGATATATTTTTATTAAAACCATTTTTTTCAATATCTTTAATTAAATCTATAAAACATTCTTCAAATTTTTTATATGTATTTTTATTATTATTATTATATTCTTTGAAACCATTCCAAATCTCGAGATGGTGTTTATACATATCTCTATAAAATTTAGTTTTATGACCTCTTAAAAATGACTTAGCAAATAAAAGCTTAATAATTAAATCAAACCTTGTGTGAGAAATTAAATTTTGCGCAGGAATATTAAACATATTATATTGTATGTATTAAATCATATGGACGCATTAATCTAATAGTATTACAAATATGCTGCACCAATGGCATATTAACTTTATGATCATTAAGGGGAGTTTCCTCATTATATACGTAATTAACATCTTTCATAAAATGATAATGTTTTCTCCCAGCCATTTCAAGCATAGGATACATGAACGCTAAGTCCCCAGCTACTTTCCAATATGTATTAGTATTATCTTTTAAATCTTGCTGTTTAATTTTTCTCCATAAACCAGCGCGCCAAGTTCGTATATGACTCGCGGAAAAAACACTACTTCTTAAATTATTAAAATCGGCTTGCGATTGAGCGAATCCAGGACGACCGTCTGAATAAACAAAACTACCATTCGCAATCCATATATCTTTATTATTATATACTCTTTTAATTCTAGTTATAACATCCTGATCTGGAAACCAATCATCTCCATCCAATTCAACAATAATATCATAATCATCAATTTTTTTATTATACCGAATTATATTGTCATAATTACCAGGTTGATAAGCTTTAATTTTATTTTTATAGAGAATAAATCGACTATCTACCCCAATTGTTTTAGTTAGCTCTTGAATAGAATTATCTGTAGATAAATCATCTGTAATATAACAACTAAAATCAGGGTCATTTTGCTCTTTCATAGAAGAAATACATTTACTAACATATTTCTCGGCGTTATATAATGTAGTAACTATAATAATATTATTCATATATTCAAAAATTCTGAAGCTACTGTATGTTTATTGAATTTATCTAAATTTTCTTCAGTATGCCAGTATACCTTATCTATATACCCATTCTTATCGACATCAAACTGTAATACTTTCTTACCTGCAAGTAAGCCTTCTATAGAAGTACGACCTAAAAATATACCAGATACAATATCACACTGCTTGTAGTATTTCTCTATCTCCCATACTGGTTCTTTAGAGATAAAATTAGGGTGTGTAATATTATAGTCCATGCGTCCTACATGCAAAACTTTAAATTTTTGTTTAGTAGATAAATTTAATAAATACTGTAAAGGTTGATATCTCAAGTAATCAATACTACCAGGAAACAAGACGATTTTTTCCTTAATATTTTTATTTTTTATACACTTTTGATCATTAAATCTATTAAAGTCAAATGGATTGTAAATTAAATCACACTTTACATCAACTGATTCGATAATAGATGGTCTTATACCTATATATCTATTTATTTTATTATCTATAACAGGTTTCTCTAAATCTAAAACTTCAGAATGTAGAACATTAACAAACTCCTGCGTTTTAGCATTTTTTATATCATCCCATAAAACAGAACCATGAGAAAATATAACCTTGTCAAAAGTTTGAGTTAACAAATCTTCTTTCGTATCAAAGATTATGTCTTTGCATTTAGTCGTTAATGGGGTACCTGTAAAACGAGAATATATATGTACCTCGTGACCCTGATTAGTTAGCGCATCTGCGAGCTCAAAAAAATATAACTCAGAACCAGTATAATTCCTAAAGCTAAGACAACTAATTAAAATTTTCATTGTGATATAATATGACCCTCATACCCACTGTAGGGCTTCACTGGTCTTAGGAAAATTATTTACAAATATTTCCTTACATTTCAATGCAATATCTCTATGCTCTTTTTGAGTATCTTCACATGTTCTTAAATCGATATAATGAATCCAAGATCTAAAAGACCCTTTCATAAACATAGTAGTCTCAGTGGTAAGAGGTAAGATATTACGAGCACACTCTTTAGCTACACCCTCCTTGAGTAATTCATCGTATAACATAAAGCTATTATCAAGATGTAAACTAATTGAATTCTCTAACTGTTTATCTAGCTCAACTGGCTCGTCTCCAACTTGTCTATTGGTTTTACCTTGTAGACGCCATTCAATATCTTCAAATTTATTAACCTTACTATACCGTTGACTAAACTCTTGAAACGAAAATGATCTATGTCTTAGTATTTGTGCTGCTATTGCTCTTGAAGTCTTGATCTCTACACCCATATCGGTCATCTCGAAGGGAGACCAATGTTTATGTTTAGTTAAATATTTAATGAGTCTAGGAGCTGTAAGGGTGTTAAGCTGATTACTCGGATTAGAAACACGCGCAATATATGCAACGAGATCATCTGCAGTTTTGATACCCTCTTCCACTATTCTACCTACAGGTTGCGTTATTGATACAAGTTCAACTCTCATCTCTGTATTATATAATAATACGAAAATATATCAACTGATTACGATGTATTTAGTCTATATAGCTTTAAAATATATAATAATAATATTAAGCGATAATAATGAATGAAATAATAAATAATTACACGTTATGGCAAGAACAAAACGTGAACCTAAAAAGTCTAAGGCTTCAAGGGACACAAACATAGAGGACAGAATTCAGAAAAATTATTTTACGAATTTTGAAATTAATCAAGAGTTTGAACTTAACAATACACATAAGTCTTTTATAAAGCTAGCTTTAGATAAAGAAACAAAAGTATCTATAATCGATGGCCCGGCAGGGTCTGGTAAGACTTATCTATCTGTATTAGCTGCTCTAAACTGTTTAAAACATCATTACGTTGAAGAAATTGTTTATATACGGAGCATAGTTGAATCTGCATCTAAAAGCTTGGGGTCTTTACCCGGGGAAGCAGATGAAAAGTTTTTGCCGTGGATGTATCCATTATTTGATAAGCTTCAAGAATTACTTACAGAACCAGACGCTAAAAACTTAATGTCTCAAGATATTATAAGAGGGATACCAGTAAATTTTGTACGAGGGGCTACATTTAGAAATAGCTGCGTTATTATTGATGAAGCTCAAAACCTTACCTTACCGGAACTAATAACAATACTAACTAGAATAGGTAAAAACTGTAAATATTTTATTGTAGGAGATACTAGACAATCTGATATAGGTAGTAAATCAGGGTTTCAAAATATATTTAGATTATTTAACGACTATATATCAGAGAGAAAGGGTATACATACACACGAATTCACATCCATGGATGTGGTACGTAGCGAAATACTTAAATTTATCGTAGAAAAACTAGAAGAATTACATGTGAAACCGTAAAGCTTTTGTTAATCTAGGGTGGAGATTTTTCTTATTTTCTCCATCCTCTACTAACCGAGAATATTCTCGCTTAAAGGCCTCTACGAACTCTGGAGAGAGTTCAAGATTCCGCGGGTAAAACATTCGTGTCTTTAAAGTTAAATAACCTTCACATAGCTCGTCATATTGCATGAAATTATTTATTCGATACCAAAGGCTTTTTTCATTTTTTCCATTTCATGGAGCTCTTCGGGTGTGATTATACCAGTGGGTTCAATAAAATCCCCATCATTATCCATATACAATTTAATAATTTCAATACGTTCTTTTCTATTACCGAAAACTTCTATAATGCCAGGCCTGTCGTCTTCAATAAAGAATTTAGATTCAGGATTTTTCTGAAAATCCCTGTGAACTGCTTTGAATATATTATCTATTTCTTCTATATAATTTTTATCTGCATCTCTTAAGTCATCCTCGACAACCTCTACAGGTGCAACTTTTGAGATAGGTGTAAAAAATATAATATCTAATGATCTTAAAGACTCTCTTACAAGTGGAAGACACTTCTTAATAAACTCGTCATCAATATCTGTATCCTTCTTAGCTTCAGACCAAATACTATAAACAATATTATCAAGTGGGCATCTATCAAAGATAATATTATCACTCTTGTCGGTCTTTTGCAATTCATCAATCATAAAGTTCAATATGGCCCATTGAGTATCTTTATTTGTAGAAGATGAATGCTCTAAACCTTGTTCACTAATTATATCCCTATATGTTTTGTTTATAGTTTTATAATTAGTCCACTCTTCAAGAAAGTCCTTGATTAGAGTACTCTTACCTTGACATGATGTCCCACTGATTGCAATCCTCATTAGTATTATTTAAGTAATATAATTAGACCTTCAAGGCTTTATCCCATATAACTAATTGTAGTCTAGGGCTGAAATTAAAATGATGCTCCTTAGCTAATTCAGCTACCATACCACTAACCTCAGAGTGCTCTTGTCTACTTCCGCAGCAAGGCATCAACCAAACTCTACCAGAAGGTATATCAAACCTATCTACATACTTAGATAGTACCTCTTCCATATCTGATTGATTCTGTATAACAAACTTAAAGCCAGATCCCATATCAGCATGCCAAGATAATACATCTGGAATATATCTCTTACCAAGCGGGTCTCCATTTGATGATAACTTAGGGGAAGTAGTGAAGGTAGCAGATACATTCTTATTGACTAGTCTAGCGCTAGGTTGAATGGTCGCGTTAGTTTCAAAATCAATCCTAGGAAGCCAGCCCCAAGTTAACATTAAATAGTCAAAAAATCTGACAAGCTTTGCTTGCTGAATAAGAGGTTCACCACCTGTAACTTTCAGTATAGCCCCATTATACAAATGATCCTTATAACCAGAGTCTTCAATTAACTTAACAATTTCCTCAAATGTCATTTTATTCTTGACACTCCATGAAATAAAACTATCACAACCATGAGGAGAATCTGCAGAAGCGAATCCTTTGCATGTGAGATTACACATTGAAAGTCTCATAAATACTGAAGGCTGACCTATAAACTCACCTTCGCCTTCAATAGTATAAAATACCTTATCATCAGATAAGAATAATTCATGCGAACCTGTTATATTTTTATTCTCTTCGCTCATACTCGTATTATATAATTAAATTATTTTTTATCAATATTTTTCTTCTTTTTTTTCCAGTCAATATCATCCCAGTTATCATTTATCTTTTTAGTATCCTCTTTTCGACGTTTACACCCTTTACCATTAGACATAATTTAACCTTTTGATATAACCACACTATTCTTTTCATGTTCCCATACTTCAACTTGCTGAACCCAGCAACGAGAATCTGTCATCTCTTCTACATGCTGTTGTGATACTTCATAGCACCACTCTGCAATGCGCTCAATACCAGTACCGTTTTTCATAATTCTGAGATCACATATACCTCTCAGATGTAGATCTTTGAAAATATCCAAATTTGGATCATCTGATGCAATACAAGTAGTATGATCGAATTGTTTTTCGAGCTTTTGTTTGAGTCCTTTCAAACCCCCGAAATCTACTACCCAGTGATTATCATCAAGCTCGTTACATCCAAAAGTAAATTTAGCGTAAAGTTTATAGCCATGTAAGAACTTACAGTGACTAGTAGCTTTTGGTTGTCTGAAGGCACAACTGCCTAAATCTAACATTTTTGTACTTTCAAATTTAGCCATATATTTATTATGATATACTTCCTAGAATAATCAAGACATTTTCTTAAACAATTTTATTATAGATTATACTTGAAAAAAATCAATTACATAATATAATATACTTTTATATGAGAAATAAAGAGTTTATTTTAAAAACAGCAAATAGTTCTGCTCCTCGAACAGATGAGGAAAAACAGAATATTATTGATAACGCTACAGTAGCTTATGAAGCATATTTAGATGCTCTTGGATTTGATTGGAGGAATGATCCTAATAGCTCAGACACCCCTCGTAGAGTTGCAAAGGCCTTTGTAAATGATTTAGCGGCGGGTTGTTATGACCTACCACCAAAGGTTACTACGTTTCCTTCAGACGGTTATGATGGTATTGTGTCTCAATGTAATATACCCGTCAAGAGTATGTGCAGTCATCACCATCTAGCGTTTACTGGTAAAGCACATGTAGCTTATATTCCATCACTTAGCGGGCGAGTAATAGGATTAAGTAAGCTAAACCGTATTGTAGAGTATTATGCTCGACGACCACAGATTCAAGAAGGACTCACAGTACAAATTCATAATGCAATTTCCGAGACTTGTGAGATGAATCAAGGGGTAGCTGTTGTATTAGAAGCACAACATACATGTGCATGCTTAAGGGGCGTTAAGCATGATGGGTGTGTAATGAAAACAAGTAAGTTATCTGGTGACTTTATGGATGATAGAGCAACCCGTCAAGAATTCTATGAGTTTATTAGGTAAATACTAAGCGCCTAACCCAAAGTCGTTGATAATCTTTCTCAAGACTTCAGCGACTTGCTTTGCATTATTAGGTGTAACATCATTAGTTATTACATCCTTTTCCGTAGCATTAAGCTCTATATTGTCTAAATCGACAAATAGGGCTTTTTTCATTAAATCCACGTAAAATACTTCTCCTTCAGGCGATAAGGTAGCAGTTGGTTGTTCAGGGGTAGGTTCTTGAGCTACTTCTTCGTCCTCAGCTTCAGTCTGAAGTTTAGCAGCTACTTTATTCAGCTTATTAATATAAGCAGACTTAACTTTTTTCTCAGCTGGAGATAAATCACTATCTGGTTTTTTATTAATAGCAGATACAACAGCTGTAGTTGTATCTTTGTCACCAGGTACTGATGCCTCTATAATGGATAAGAACTTACTCATTATAATTATTTATAGCATTAGCATCTTATTTTTTATATCTCCAAAGAATTTTTTATCTAAAAAAGTTAACTCATATCTCTTACAAAACTTCTCTATGTGAGAAAAGTAAAATTTTCTGCGCGATATTTTACTCTCATTATTAAAAACAACATTACTAATTTCTTCTCTTACACCTGGATCCTCTAAGGATTTAACGAAAAAATCAAAAGTAGTATTGATTGCAATATTTTGTATAGGGAACATTTTTAAGAATTTTGTAAAAAGTTTATCCTCTTCTACAGTAATATCATCATTATCAGGTTGATATATAAGTACTGGTATATTCTTTTTATTATTATCTATAATACTATTACATATATTCTTAATGTATATATGATAAAAATATTTTTTTGTGATAGACTTATTGGTAATACAATTTTTGAATATTTCTTTTACATGCTCTATATGAGAATGTGTGAAAACCTGATTTAAGTCTACAAACTTGTATTTAGTTTTAGGTAATACGTAGGTGTTATACTTGATTTTCATTTAACTCGCGCATTTTTTGGAAATTCTTCTCAAAAAAGCTATCATACTCTACAAGAATATAATCTTTATATCGAGTATAGTTAGAAAATGTAAAATTACTACTTATTTTTTCATTAAAACATAGAAATTTACATCTACGAGTGATTTTAACTATTAAAAACCAAAGAGTATTACTTTCTGCTTGTTTAATCCATTTATCTAATTGTTTGGACTCAGTAAAAAAACTATGGAAGTCGAGCTCTTTGTAGTTTTTACATTCAAACTTCCAGTTAGATATAGATTCAGGGACTATAATATCCCCATCCATCATCCGCCTTTGAGATTCAGTAAGATCACTAACACGGAAAATATTTGCTCCACCGGTATAAGCCCCTGAATTAGGGACACGCATAAAGTTTTCATTAAAAATCTCACTTAAGTGTTTTGCTACTTCTCTCTCCCAGGCATTACCCTTGGCTTTAGCTCTACTAGGCATAAAAATATATACCCAAATTACCCTAATTTACAAGGCTAGCTTAAATCAATATAAACATTACCTTCATGTCCCTTTTCTTTAAAATAATTGGCATCACTCACCGCAAACGGACATTTTACCCACATATAACCTTCAGCTCTTAACAGTTCTCTTAGCTCTTTACCTGCTAATTGTATATATTCTAATTGTTCCTGTCCTTCGGAGTTACTTATTTTACCTTTAATACCCGGAGACAATTGTTGTCCATATTTCGAATATAAATGCATAACATCGCTATAATGTTGTAATTCTAAAACACTACCATTAACAGTCTTTTTGAATAATTTACCACCAGGTCCAGCACCTCTCTTAAATATCATCCCTATCTCTTTATTATCTGTATAATTAGGACCAAGAGTAGCGACAAGCTTATCTTGTATGCTCGTGCTCTGTCTACCTAAATTTACATTTCCATGGCTGGTAGTGCCGCGATAGACTTCTATAGAATTATTTTCATTTAGTTTTTTTTTCCGCTTTTTCTTTTTTACTTTACCTCTACGCGTAATAGTACTACCTAAAACTTTAGGAACACGAGCATCTCCAGGTGCATATGTATCATCACTTTTATATGCAAAATCTGTGGTCCCTGCTATACCTGCATCAGCCACAGTAAATTCCGTTAAATACTCATCACAAAGATTATCAAAATCCATATAATTATTTATTAAAAAAGTTGCAAATTCCAAATATAAAATAAATAAAATAAAGAGAGAAGGATAAATCTCATCTCAATATTACATAGTTGATTTCTATAGTTTATATCTATAATAAATGTATATGGATGTTGAGGAGATTATAGAGCGTTATAGTAATGAACTAAAACCAGAGATTAATATTAATAAGTTAGATCTCGATAATCATCAATCAAAACTACCTTCATTGAAGCATAAGTGGGCAGCTCGTTATATTAATCACAAACGTAAGCTTATAAAACTCAAGGCCCAGAAACGAACTCTAAGTAATCGATTAGTTTCAAATTATATAGAAAACTCCCCAGTTAAGATTAATGTTAATATAGCAGAAAAATCCATACAACAAGATATATCTATATTAGAAATTAATAGTAAGATTGAACAAGAAGAATTATTATTAGAGTATTTAGAGAAAATACAAAATATAGTTAATAACATTCAATGGGATATTAAAAATTTAATCGAGTTAGAAAAGCTCGAACTACAATGATAGAATTCGAATATTTAAATATTAATCAATGCGCGGTTGTTGGCCTAGAGTTTGATGTTATACGAGAGTATTTCAGTATCGAAAATAAAGCAGCTAAATTTCAACGGCATGGTAGGTCTAGATTTATAAAGGATAGAATATACGCCATAACACCTAAAGGAAAGATGGATATAGGTCTTATAGGAGAAGTTATACGTTATTGTAAACAACACTCTATAGATTGGGAAATAAAATCTAAAGTCTTAGAATTATTCAGTCCTAATTTACCTACCCCTAAAAATGATTATAAACTTAATTTTGAACTAAGAGATTATCAACAAGAGATAGTTGATAGATGTATAAACGCAGGAAGAGGTACTGTAGTGTTAGCAACTGCTGGAGGTAAAACACTTACAATGGCAAGCTTGATAGAATACTACTATCAAAATGTTAATAAATTTTTTAAGGGATTAATAATAGTACCAGATTTGGGTCTTGTCAATCAAACTCATGGAGATTTTAATGAGTATGAAGTAGGCTTCTCACATTCAATATGGTCGGGTAATAATGAACTCAACAACAATACTAATATTATTATCGCTAACATGGGTATATTACAAAGCGAAAAAAGCGATATAAAGTGGCTAAAAAATATAGATATACTCATTGTCGATGAGACTCATAAACTTCGCAAAGATAATAAGATTAATAAAATTATTAAAGGTATTCCAACAACACATAAGTTTGGTTTTACTGGAACCCTTCCAGATGAACCTTTAGACAAATGGAACATATTCGGTAAGATCGGACCTAAACTATATGAGCGAAAAGCATATGAACTAAGAGAAGATAATTATGTAACACCCGCTAAGGTACATATCTTTCAACTTAATTATAATACTATACTTTCAAAGATTTATGACAAGGAATCATCCGTTAGTTTCTACTTACAAGAGGGTGAGTATATAAAAACCAATGTTTATAGAAATAATTTTATAAGCAAAATCACATCTAGACTGGATAATAATACTCTTATACTCATTGATTATATAGAACACGGAGAAATATTATTTGAATACCTTACTAATGCTTGTGAGGATAAGAGAGTATTCTTTATTCAAGGAGATGTCGAAATTGAAGAGCGTAAAAAAATACAAAACCTTATGGAGACAAATCAGGATATTGTAGTTATAGCTATATCTAAAATATTCTCTACTGGTATTAATATTAAAAATCTACATTATATTATCTTTGCAAATGGCGGTAAGGCAAAAATAAGAATTATTCAAAGTATAGGTAGAGGTCTACGCTTGCATAAAGATAAGAAGCAGCTTATAATATTTGATATAGCTGATAATCTTGTATATGGGCAACGTCATGTAGAGCAGCGGAAAAAACTTTATAAATCTGAAAATATAAAATATGAGCAAACCAAGCACTTCGAAAGGTAAGAAGAAAGAGTTCTATGTAAATCCTAAAGAGTTTTACAATGAAATCAAAACATTCTATGAGACTGATGATTTAGTTGACTCATTAGCTGAATCTGTAAACAAGATTGCTATAGGGTTGAGCTATGCGACTAATTTTATCAATTATACATATAAGGATGAAATGGTAGGGGATGCTGTAGTTAAGATGTTCACTGCACTCAAACATAAAAAGTTTAACATTGAATCTCATTCGAATCCTTTTTCATATTTCACCACTATCGCTTATCATGCTTTTATTAATAGAATCAAAAAAGAAAAGAGATATAAGCAAACAATCAATGAATATCAAGAAGTAGTTTATGAAGAAACTATGTGTGAAGAAGGTAGTGGTAGAGTGTATGTAAGATTACCTGACGAAGAGAGCAATTTTGTTGATTAATGAATAATCGCATAGCATTTTTTACAGACCTTCATCTAGGGGTTCATCAGAATAGTGAAAAGTGGCTCACTATCGCTCATAAGTGGGCCAAGTGGTACAAAGAAGAACTCGAGAGCCAAAATATAGATGAAATAGTATTTGGTGGAGATTTCTTTCACTACAGAGATGAGGTTAATGTAAAATGCCTACATACTGCTAATCTAATTTTAGATCTCTTTAAGGATTTTAAAATTACGATGATTACTGGTAATCACGATTCTTACTATAAGGATAATAGTACTGTTAATTCCTTATCTATTCTTAATTCTAAAAATAATATTAAAATTATTGATGTACCTGAATTAATAAAAATGAAAGGTAAAAATCTAATGATGTGTCCTTGGGGTACAGAGATTGATGATATTCAATCTGCTGATATCATTTTTGGTCACTTCGAGATTCAAAACTTTAAATACAATAACTACAAAGTATGTGAATCTGGTTTTAATTCAAAAGATCTGTTAAATAAAACCAATCTAATATTCTCTGGCCATTTTCATAAAAGAGAAGAAAGGAAATATGATAGTGGTACTATAGTATATGCAGGTAATACTTTTGAGATGGATTTTGGGGATATAAACGATAGAAAAGGTTTCTATATTATTGATTTAGATAAGTTGGATTTCGAGTTTGTACCTAATAATATTTCCCCAGAGCATGTTAAAATTAAAACAAGTCAAATTACTGATCTTCCAAAATATAAAGATAAACTAGATAATATTATACTTAAACTTTATGTAGATAATGATATTAGAATTAAAGATCTAGATAATATTATCGCAAAGGTTAATACATATAATCCAGTAGATTTAACAGTAGACTATCTTTATAAGTTTAACCCAGAAGACAACCTGTTTACTAATGAGTTATCTGATTTGAATACTAGAGAATGTATTATAGAATATATTGAAAATACAATAGATGATGAATACAAAGTAGATGTTATTAAAAAGACAATTGAAATATATAAGCAATTTGTATGAAGCACGTTAATTTTAATTCTATAAAACTCAAAAACTTTCTATCTGTCGGTAATGATTTAGTTGAAGTAAATTTCAAAACAGGTATTAGTGTCATCACCGGTACTAACAAGGATAAACTTGATCGACGGAATGGGGTAGGTAAAAGTACTATAGCTGATAGTATCCACTTTGCTATCTTTGGGGAGACAATAAGAGAAATACCTAAGGGTAATATCATTAACAATATTACACAAAAAGGGACACACGTAGAGCTCTCATTCTCTATAACAGAAGGCCAAGATGTAAATCATTATAAAATTATAAGAACTCTCAAACCTACAAAATGCTTTTTATATATAAATGATGAAGATAAAACCGAGAGTACTATAATTAATACAACAAATAGAATTAAAGAGCTATTATCAGCTTCTGCAGAGCTATTTCAGAATTGTGTTATTATGTCTCTCAATACAACTTTACCCTTTATGGCTCAAAAGAAGGTAGAAAAGAGAAAATTTATTGAGGGTATACTTAAGTTAGAAGTATTTTCTCAAATGCTTCAAGTCGCAAGAACTGAACATAATGATGTATTAAGGGATTATGAGTCAGTCAATAAGGAATTAGTACATCAGAATAATTATAAAGATATAACAGTTAAACAATTAAAGGATAAAAAAGAAGAGAATAATAATAAAATTGATAGATGTAATTTAGATATTAATCGTAAAAATAAAAAGATTATAACACTACAAGAACAAATAACAGAACCAGATCTAAAATTAGTTGAGTCTATACGAGAAAAGAAAATTGACTTTGATGATAAAGTATCAGAAATACAAAAAACTGTAGACAATTTTCATCTCAAAAGAATGGGTTATGAAGCTGAGATAACAATGTATAAAAAAACATACAAGAGTATAGGTACTGATTTATCTAAGTGTCCTGTATGTTTGCATGAGATATCTTCAGACGATAGAACACATATAGAAGAAGAAAAAAATAAGATCACTAATGATATTAAAGCAAGAGAAGAAGATATAAAAGACATATATGTACAGATAGATAATTTAAAGGTTAGAAAGTCTACATATATATCTGAGTCTGATAAATGTAAATCATTTCTTAAAGAATGTTTAGCTGCTGTTGAATCTAATAAGAGAGTAAAGTCTACTATAGACGACTTAAAAGAAGAGATAGCAGAGATTAATAAAGAGATAGCTAGTATAAATGATACGTCAGCTAATTATAGTGATTTAAACGATCAGTTAGAAAAATATTCTAAAGAAGTATCTATATTAGGTGGGCAAGTTGAAACCCTATCTAAAAATAATAAGATTTTAGAGTTTGTTAAGTTTATACTTTCTGAAGAAGGAGTCAAGTCTTACATAGTAAAGAAAATACTAAACATACTTAATAATAGACTTCTATATTACTTAGATAAAATGGATGCAAATTGTGTTTGTAAGTTTAATGAATTTTTTGAAGAAGAGATTAAAAATGATAAAGGTCAAGAATGTTCTTATTTTAACTTTTCAGGCGCAGAACGTAAAAATATAGATCTGGCATGTCTTTTTACCTTTATGGACATAAGACGAATGCAGGGAGATGTATCTTATAATTTAGTAATGTTTGATGAATTACTGGATTCATCCTTGGATGAGAAGGGGGTAGAACTTGTTATTAAGATTCTTAAAGAACGAGTAGATCAATATAAAGAAGGTATTTATATAATTTCTCATAGGAAAGAATCCACTAAAGAGAGTTCCGGAGAAGTAATTTATCTAGAAAAAAGTAATGGAATTACCCGACGGGTAGAATATAATAATTAATATGCTTTCTCCTTTCAATGTCGTAAGCCGCAAACCTTTTAGTAGGGTTGAACCCACTAGCGTGTTAGGTAATATTAATACAAAGCTATACAAACCAGCTGCGCAAGCGAAGCAAAACAATCTCAGTCGGGTTTTAAATTTCTATGCAGATTATTCTGGCTGTGGCCATTGGCGTATGATCTGGCCTGAGAGTCTATTAAGAGTTAATCAGTCCTTTAATATTTCTGGTGGTACGGTTATGATCGCTGATCCTAGCTTCTACGCAGATGTAAAAGCTATCAGAATTCAAAGACAAGCTACTGAATCTCAAAAGCAGTTTATGTCTTTTGTGACGAAAATAAAAGAGAGTCAAAACGACAAGATGAATATTATCTATGAAATTGATGATATTATTTTTATTGAAGATATACCTGAGTATAATAAATTTAGAACTGCATTTGCAGATCCTAAGATAAGACAAACCTCTATGGAGATAATGCTCATGGCTGATGAGATGACTGTTACTAATCAGTACATGAAAGATTACTTCAAAGATAAGACTGGTCACGAGCAAGTAACGGTTATTCCTAATTTCGTTCCTAAGTTTTGGATGGATAGATTCTATGAAAAAACCACAGTATCGAAAAACTACGAAGATAATATTAAAAAACCGAGAATATTATATTGCGGTTCCGGTGCTCATTTTGATGTAGATTCGAGAGTAAAACATAGAGATGATTTCGAGCACGTTAATGATGTGATTAGAAAAACTGTTAATGATTTTCAATGGGTTTTCTTTGGAGGATATCCTGCTCCATTAAGAGATTTAATACAGTCTGGTAAGATAGAGTTTCACTCATGGGAAACACTTATGAGTTATCCGTATAAAATTCAAGATCTTAAACCTCAATTAATATATGCTCCGCTTGCTGATAATAATTTTAATAAAGCGAAGAGTGATTTGAAATTTATTGAAGGTTGCTGTATGGGTATACCAACGATTTGTCAGGACATTGTAACATACTCTAATGCATTTTATAAGTTTAAGACAGGACCGGAGCTTATAGATCAGATTAAGTATCTAGCTAAAGATCGTAAGAAGTATATAGCTGAAAGTAAGAAAGCGCGTCGATATGGAGAAACAAGGTGGCTAGAAAATAATATTTCTTTTTACGAGGAACTTTACAAATACCCGTACGGACATCCAGATAGGGTGAATATTAATAAACTGAACAATATAGTTGTAAAATAACGGAAATCCTCTATACTATGTTATATGTATAGAGGATTAAGCTACATGCCGCATGAACGTAAAATGCGGCTCTTTACGTGGTCGGAGGATGGTGAGCGCATTACAACAGATGTTGGTTACCATCCTTATTTCTATTATGAAACTAATAATAAGAGACTACAATCCGCTACTTCTTTGTATGGCACTAAGCTTAGACAAATAACTTGTCGCTCAGAAAAAGAAAGAAGAGATAAAATCAAAGATATGGGTATAGATCGTATCTTTGAAAATATAACCCCCTACCAGCAATTCCTTATAGATCAATATTGGGAAAAAAATGAAGATGAGAATTTTAGTAATTTCCCTCTCAAGAATTGGTTTTTTGATATTGAGGTTTATTCCCCTAATGAGTTCCCTAAACCAGAAGACGCAAAGTTTCCTATTAACATTATTACTATCTATGATACTATAGAGAAACATTATTACTCATGGGGTTTAGGGCCTTATGAACCAGAGACTGATAATATAACATATGTCAATTGCGATAATGAGAAAGACCTGTTATGGAACTTTCTTAATTTTTATCGTAAAGACCCACCAGATATTTTATCAGGATGGAATAGCGAGACATTTGATATTCCTTATGTCATAAATAGATTAGATAGTATATTCGGAGAAGATGTTCGTAATATGATTTCTCCTATGAATGAAGAATTACGACGACCAGTATATGCTCGTCAGTTTATGGGCTCCTTTGGTAGAGAACAAACTAAGTATATTGTTGAAGGTATAAGTATGCTTGATTATCTTGACATATATAAAACATTCTCTGTAGGTCAAAGAGATAGCTATAAGCTAGATTCAATTGGAGAATATGAGGGTGTAGGTAGAAAGATTAATACTAATAATACTAACTTAGCAACTCTTGCAGAGAAAGACTGGAAAACGTTTGTAGATTATAATATTCAAGACGTTACTCTTCTCGCTAAATTAGATGAGAAGCTTCAATTCCTAGGTCTAGTAAGGATGCTATCTTATGTTGGATTAACACCCTTCAACGCTGCGCTTGGTACTATCAGTACAGTAAACGGTCGTGCTATTATACAAGCACGTAAAGGAGATGACCCGCGGGTTATACCTACATTTATTAAAGATACTTCTCGTACTGAAAAATACGAAGGCGCATATGTAGGGGAACCGCAAAGAGGGTTTAAGGAGAATATAATCTCATTCGATGCTAACTCACTATATCCTTCTACAATGATTACTCTGAATCTAAGTCCTGAAACTAAGTTCGGAGCTATCACGTTTACTGATGATACCCATGTGCATGTTAAATCGGTAAATAATGAGGATTTTAAATTCACTAAACCTAATTTTATTAAATGGGCGCAAAAGAATAAAATAGCTATAACTAAAGCTCGTAAACTATTCTTTCAAGAACCTGTCGGTATCTTTCCTGCTATATCTAAACATTTCTATAATATCAGAAAAGAGAAAAAACAGCTCATGTACAAGTTAAAGAAAGAGCTGACACATCTCAAAAATACTGTAGATAATATTACTGATAAAGAAGAGAGAAAGATAGCTGAAAAGAGGCTACAAGAACTTCCAGTTAAGATTAATCAAGCTCATATTTATCAATTAACCTTAAAGATTCTTATTAATCGTATATATGGTTATTTTGGTAACAAACATTCGCAAATGGGCGATGGGGATATTGCTAGATCAATTACCCTTACCGGTCAAGAAGTAATCAAACAAAGTAATGTAATTTTACGGAACTATATTACAGAAAATACTGACCTTACAGAAGAAGATCTTAACAAAGATAATCCTGTTTTATACAATGATACTGATTCTAGTTATGTAACTATAACTCCGTTACTCAAGCATTTAAATATTCCGTTGTATATAGAAGCTCATTCACCTGCTACTAATAATATAGTTGTAAAGCCTGAAGTTTATGATTTAGTGCAAGATATAGAAGATTATCTAAATGTACATATAGAGCAATGGGCAAGAAAATCTCTTAATACTATAAGACCTGAGTTTGTATTTAAGAGAGAGTCTATTTGCGATAAGGGGATGTTCCTACAAAAGAAAAGGTATGTACTCCATAAACTAGACGACGAGGGTGACCCATGCAATACATTCAAATATACTGGGGTAGAGGTCGTTCGTACCACAATGCCAGACCCTGTTAAGCCGCACGTGAAGGGTATAATCGAGAATATGATTATGACCGGGGATGAGTCTAAGACGAATGAGATGTTTGAAAAGGTATATAACTTATATTCCAGTTTACCTATTGAGGATATTGCTTTTGTCATGGGTATTAAAGATTACGATAAATATGCAATCAAAGCTAATTCGTTTTCTATAGGTAAAGGTACCCCTATACATGTTAAGTCTTCTATATTTTATAATGAATTACTAGAAGAGTTTAATCTTACTGGTATACATGAGAAAATAGGTTCAGGTGATAAAGTACGTTACTTTTATGTACAACAACCAAATAAGTATGGTTGTAATAGCTTAGCGTTTAAGTATAATTTACCTGAAGAGTTTAAGCACTTGTTCTTAATTGATCATGAAAAGATGTTTGAAAAGACTATTTTTAAAGTCATAGAACGTTTCTATGAATCAGTAAAGTGGAAGCCATACAAACCAGGAGAAGCATATCAAACAGATTTATTTGACTTTTTTAGTATTAGCCGTTGAAAACTAAAATAAGTATACTATTATATTTTTATGTACGACGAATATAAAATTGTTGTTTATAATGACGGTATTGGAAGAACTTGTTTTGGAGAGGTATTAGAGGAAACTGATACTGATCTAAGACTAAAAGACCCTGCAATGATTATGGTTACTCCTAATGAATCAGGACAAATGAAAGTCGATGTAATTCCTCTTTTCTTTGGTGAGTTTATTGTTCCTGGAGAAGATGGTTCTAAACAATGTGTGTTTAATATTAATAAAAATAATGTATCAATAATTGAAGTAAATCTTACTGAAAGTATTACTAAACACTACTTCACCAAGATTAATATTAAAGAGACTGAAGAAACAGATACTACTCCAGAAATTAAATTATTTGAAGATTAATTATGGATATTAATAAACTTGCCAACAAAGCTTTTGCTAGCTTACAGAAGATGAATCGCAATGCGACCACCCTCGAGGATAACACCTTGAGTAATGTCACAGAGTGGATTGATACAGGGTGTTTAGCTTTAAATAGTATAACCTCTGGGTCACTCTACGGTGGTATACCTAAGGGTCGTCTTGTCATCTTCAGTGGTGAGTCTGGTTGTGGTAAAACTTTTATTCTTAATAAGATTCTTGGTAATGCTCAGAAAATGGGAATGATTCCTATTATCTTTGATACTGAGGTTGCAGTTGATTCAGCAAGCGCTGAAGGAGTTGGACTTGATAGTTCACAAGCTAAGTATGTGCCAGTAGATACTGTAGAAGCATGTCGTAATCAGATTATGACATTCCTTGATCAAGTAGAAGTTGAACCAGAGCTGCATGGTAAGTTTATTATATCTATCGACTCTCTAGGTAATCTCGCCTCCGAGAAAGAGCTCCGGGATGCTGAGCAAGGCAAGGGCGCGATGGACATGGGTCTTAGAGCTAAACAGCTCAAATCTATGATGAGAATGATTACATATAAAGCTGCTGTTACTGGTACAACAGTGATAGCGAGTAATCATACATATGCAGATCCAGGAGCATTGCACCCTACTTTAGTTAAAACTCAAGCCGGTGGTTCCGGTCCTATCTATATGGCTTCCGTCCTTGTACAGATGGCCGCAAAGAAAGAGAAGACCGATTCAAATAATGAAAAAGATGTAGCATTAACTGAATCAAGAAACTACAGCGGAGTTACTCTTCGTATGTTGACTGTTAAGAATCGCTTTGTTCCTGCTTTTTTGCAGGCTGAAGTTTATCTTAACTTCAAAACTGGTCTTGATAAATATTCTGGTTTGAGGGATGTTGCAGTGTCGCATGGGGTTATTGAGCAAACAGGAGCTACATTTGTCATGGATGGTAACAAACTCGGTTATTACAAGAACTGGCGTAAGGACGAGGAGTTATGGAAAACTATTCTCGAGCGGCTTGAGACATCTATTAAAGATAAGTATCGCTATGGTAAAGAGTTGAACGAAACTGCTATTGGTGATATAATCAAAGAAGATGATGAAGAGTAGAGCAATTGTTCCAGTAAGTGGAGGTATAGACAGTAGTGTAATACTTGCGTATGCGCGTTCTAAGCATGCGCAAGTATTTCCTATAACCTTTGATTATAGTCAAAGACATATTAAGGAATTGATATGCGCAAAACGTCAATCTGGGGATGACTTTAAAAAGGTAAATCTTTCTTTCTTTAGAGATATTGCTGGTAGTTCATCTCTAACTAATGATAATATTGATGTTGCTAAAACTAAAGATGTACTCGGTGATGCTCAAACAGTGAATTACGTACCCTTTAGAAATCAAATGATGCTGTCGATTGCGTGTGCTTATGCTGAGAGGGTAGGTGCTGATACTGTATATCATGGTGCTGCGTTAATTGATAGTCAAGCTGGTTACTGGGATGGTAGTATTGAATTCTTAGATAGTATTAATAATCTTATTGCTCTCAATAGGAAGAATAAAATCAATATAGAAGCACCATTAATAGATAAAACTAAGAGAGAGATAATTCTCATGGGTGCTGAGTTAGATGTCGATTATAGTAATACATGGACTTGTTATGAAGGTAAGAATAAGGCATGTGGTTACTGTACTGCTTGTAGTTCTCGTATAAAGGGATTTTTAGATGCAGGGATTAAGGACCCCTTGCAATATGAACGTAATGATATACCATGGTAATATATTATGTGTGGAATAATTGGATCACCGTATAAAGAGGCTTTCAAACACTTATTTAAGCAAAACCAAGAACGCGGTAACTTTGCTTATGGTGTGATTAAGTTTTGTATAAACAATAAAGTTAAGGTTGTTAAGGATACTGACTTTGAAAAGGATTTAAAATTCGAAGACGATACTGTATTTTATCTAGGTCATCTTCAGTCCCCTACTTCTACTAAGAGAGAATTCTCTAAAGAAACAACTCACCCTTTTGAGTATAAAGGTATGTACTTAGCTCATAATGGGGTATTAAGTAATTTTGAAAAACTAAAAACAAAATACAATAAACATCTACCAGATAATACTGTTAATGAAGTCGATAGTAGTATTATCCTACCTATGGTTGATAAGCTAGGACTCAAAGCCGCGTTGCAAGAAATTGAGGGTACCTTTGGATGTTGGTTGTATGATTCTAATACTTCAGAATTGTTTGTTTTTAGATCCGGTAGTACTATCTATACTGATGATCAAAATCTAAGTTCTAAGCCAATAAAAAACTGGCAACTTCTTGAGGAGGGTGTAATATATAGATTTAACTTCACTAAATTAAAATATGAGCCAATTGAGACGTTTAGAACAAACAACGGATTTTTCATATGATCCTGATAAAGTTTTAGTTGTAAGTACTACTACTAAAAATAAGTACGATCAAACTTTATTATACGAAAGTTTAAAAGATCAATCTTACACAGGTAAATATATTATTCATGAAAATAATAAAAAAGGCCTGTGTGAGGTATACAACCAGTATATAACTAATGAATGGGATTGTGTAATATTTACTCATGATGATGTATACATAGATAGTTGTAATTTCGTAGAAAAAATATATGATGGTTTTCGGTATGATAAGTTTGATATATGTGGTCTAGCAGGAGGCTCAAACTTAAAAATACAGAAACCTCTTCTATGGCATTTAATGACTGCTCGAGAGACTCAATCTGGAGTAGTGAGTCATGGTACAAAAAATAAATACCTACCTTCAGTTTTCGGTGATATAGGAAAAGAAACCGTCCTTCTTGATGGTCTTTTTCTAGCTTTCCAACCTAAAACTCTTATTGAAAAAAATATTAAATTCGATGAAAAGATAAAGGGGTTTCATCATTATGACTTAAAGTTCTCTGTTGACTGTTTTCAGGCAGGTCTTATACTAGGTACAGTACCGATACATGTAATACATAACTCTCCAGGTTTGAGAGATTTTACAAAAGAGTATCGAGATTCAGAAGAATATTTCTACAACGAACTAAAAAGATATGCCAGAGAATAACTTACTAAAAGAAGATTTTGAGTTTATAGAAAAATTAGTAATGAAGAACTGCTTGGAAAATGAGCAGTTCCTCTCTATTACAATACCTTACTTAAAAACTGATCTATTCTCTAATAAGCATAATAAACGTATAGTAGAGCTTCTTCAGAAATATTTTTCTAAGTTTAATAGGAAACCAACTTCTACTGAATTACTTGTATTTCTCAATAGTGATAAGCTCAAAGAAGCCTATTCAATAGTAAAGAATAATTCTGATAATATAACCGAAGAGATAGATTATAATACTCTTTTAGATCATACAGAGAGGTTCTTGAAGCTTCAAGGCTTTCAAAATACATTACTTCAAATAGCAGAGAAATGGGATTCAGTAACTGATAAAGAAGATTTAGTTTCCTTTTATAATAATGTAGAGAAAATTATTGGTTATAGTTTAAGGAGTAGTGAAGGTCATAATTACTTCGATGAATTAGAAACCCATATTGATAATCTTCTCACTGAAACTAATCATTTGAGTACCGGTATTGAATGGCTAGATGAACTCTTAGGTGGTGGTTTCTTACAAGAAGGTAGGTCAATGTATATATTCGCTGGTGAGACTAATGTAGGTAAATCTATATTCTTGCATAATATGGCAGTCAATATTATGAAGCAAAATAAGAAAGTTATTTTGTTTAGCTTAGAGATGTCTGAACAAATGTATAATATTAGAATTACTTCTACTATTTCTGAGCTTGATAATAATACCCTAAAAGATAACGTTGAAGGAATTAGAGACGGTGCTATGAGATTTAAAATGATGAGACCTGATGCCGGTCTTATCGTGAAGGAATACCCACCCAATAGTATAACACCTGCAATTCTCAAAACGTATACTAAGCAAATTATATCTACTAAGAAATTTAAACCCGATGCAATTGTTGTTGATTATTTAAATCTATTAACATCTGATGGTAATAACTCTTACGAAAAAATAAAAAATATTAGTGAGCAGTTGAGAGCTTTATCATATGAATTTCAATGCCCTGTTATTACTGCTACTCAGCTTAACCGGACTGGTTATAGTGGTGCTGGTTCTTCTTCTCAGGCTCAAGTATATGATCAACGAGGACCAGGGATGTCATCTGTGAGTGAGAGTTATGGTACAGGCGCTACAGCTGACGCAGTTGTTGGTTTATTTCGCACGGATCAAGATAAAGAAGATAATGCAATACATGTAAATATAATGAAGAATCGTTTTGGTAGTAATCACGGAGTTACTAGACTTGGAATGAATTACAGAACAATGACTGTCTTTGAAGATGATGCATTAAATGAGAATGACGAGGTAGGTGACATAGAGCTATCTGCTGGAGAATACGGGGAAAAGGGATAAATATAAGTACATGGATCGTTATATCGTTTTCACAGATTTTGATCTTGACGGGGCTGGATGTTACCTAACATACAAGTGGTTTTTTCCTGATCAAGATACTGAGGTCATACCTCTTAAAGTTAGTAACTTGAGAGAAAAACTTCTCAGCTGGCTTAATAATAATAGTTTTGAGAGTTATAAGCGTATATACTTCTTCGATCTTGATACAACAGATATTGCTGATTTAATTGATAGACCAAATGTAGTTATTGTTGATCATCACGAGACTCATAAACAAGAATACAAACAAGCGCAAACAAATATAGTTGTCACCACTTCTTGTAGTAAATTACTTTATAATCAGTTTAAGCAAAGTAAAATTAAATTAAGCGTACCTCAAATTAAATTATTATCCTTAATCGATGATTACGATAGTTATACCTTAAAATTTCCAGATAGTTATAACCTTAATATTTTATTTTGGTATTTCAATTCTAATAGACTTCAATTTTTTGCGGAGAGATTTAAAGAGGGGTTTGATAGTTTTACATCTCAAGAAAAAAATCTACTCAGAGCATATAGGAGAAAATTTAAGAAATATTATAATGATCTAAGATTATATACTGCTGATATAGAGTTGAAGGGTAGTAGTTATACATTTATTAGTGGTTTTGTTGATAAGTATGTAAATGACGTAGCGCATAATATACTGAACGATAATAAACAATGTCATATAGTTATGCTTATAAACTCAGGTAATAAGAGAGTGTACTTTAGGAAACAGAATGAAGTAGATGTTGACCTAGGTAAGTTAGCTGCCAACTTATGCGCTGGTGGTGGACATAAAAATGCTGCGGGTGGTGTACTTAATGATACTATAAAAATATTAAGTAAAGATTTTCAACCACTATGACAGATCCTTTTACGATTCTCGAGAAAAAAGACAGCGATCATAAGTTTTTATGTCTATGTTCTTATGTATCTATCTGTGAAAATAAAAAGATGAATCTCGCGAACGTTTTATTATTAGCTCTAAAAGAGAAACAATATAAATGGATTTTTCTTAACATCCTAGAAGTAGAAAATGAATTTGAGCTAGTAAAAATATTCTTGCAATATGACCCGTTTTTGTATAAAAGTAAATATATAACAAAATTCTTTAAAACATACGACGAGTACAGAAAATGAGTCTAAGCTACCCACAGCAAGTAATCTATAATACCCATCTTAAATCATCAAGAGCAAATAAAGGCAAACCTTGGAGACCGAGAAAGGACTTCTCTAACTTTGATGAAGTAGATAAAAAGAAAATCTGTAAGATTGAAAATATACTAACTACTAAGAATATAGATATAGAAGATTATTTCAATGCTCCGTATAAATTATGGGATGATGAGAGCTTTTATGAACTTAAATTCTTTTCATCCTTTAAAGGTATAAAAGCATATTACCTATGGTATACAAAGTTAATGTTTACCGATCCTGATAATACAGTAATCGTCAACGCGGTGAAGGTTGGTTGGAAAAATATTTTCGATAAATGTAAGAAACATAAATTTACTTCTATAGATGACTATTTTAATCTAAAATCTTACTATCCTGAATTTTTAGTTGACTTAAGTGAGAGAAAAATTACTTATTTCAACATACTTGCTGCTAGGGATTACAGCAAGATAATAAAAAGAATCCCTAAAGAAGAAGTTGATTTTATTGAGAATGACTTCTATAATACTATTGAAACGTTGAGAGCAAGGTATTATCAATCGAAGCTCAAGACATTAAATATAAACATAAAAAATAAACTAAATAAAATACTAAGATAAATTATGTCAGCATATAATCAAGAAATGTTCGCTAAAATTAGCGAGGCGATGAAAACAACTACCGGTCAAACATCAAACTTTGGTAATATCCTTCGTTTGAAACCAGGTAATACATACACCCTGAGGCTTCTACCTAATGTAGAAAATCCCTCGAAGACCTTATTCCATTACTACTTTCACGGTTGGAATAGTCTTGCTACTGGTCAATATATTAGCGCGATTAGCCCTAGTACATGGGATGAGAGAGACCCTATCAGTGAAGCAAAGTTTAAACTTAGCAAGCATGGTAATGAGCAAGAAAAAGAGGATGCGCGACTTCTCACAAGAAGAGAGAATTGGCTCATGAATGTGTATGTAGTTAATGACCCGACTGATGGCGAGAATAATGGTAAGAATAAACTCTTACGCTTTGGTAAGCAATTGCATAAGATTATTATGGCTGCTATTGAGGGAGAAGATTCTGATGAATTCGGTTCTAGGGTTTTTGATCTATCTGCAGATGGGTGTAGTCTGAAGGTGAAAGTCGAGGAGCAGGGTGGTTATTCTACTTATGTTAGTTCGCGATTCGCGTCTCCTCAGAAGATCCCAGGACTAGTAGACGAAGAGTCTATTAATGCTGTATACAAGAACATCTATGATCTTGAGAATGTATTCCCGGTCAAGAGCTACGATGATCTTAAAGATATGCTTAATGAGCATTTCTTCTGTAGCGACCCTGAAGACGTTGAGGAAGGTACCTCAGAGCCTGATCCAGTTGTCAAATCTGTTTCTACTAAAGTAACTAAGGTAGAAGAGGATGATGACGATGATGTAAAATACGAAGATGATGATGATAAAGTCAAAGACATTCTTGCGTCTATGGATCTCTAAACTCAAAAATATAAATAAAGTATGGCCTAGTGTAATAGCTAGGCCATTTTTAAAAATTATGGATCCAGTAAAACAACTTATTCATCAGTTAAATGCTGATGCAAACAGGGTTAATAAAGCGATTGTACAGCCTTCTAGTACGATGAATCCGGTACCAATGGATAAAACAATCTATCAACCTACCCAACAGCCAGTACATCAACCCATACAACAGCCAGTTCAGCAACAACCAGTACCTGTTAATCATGTAGCTCCGGTACAACAACCAGTTGCGCAGCCATTAGTAGACGAGAAGGTTACAAAGGAGTTTATTGATCGCTTAACGAGTGTAGAAAAGAAAATTGATAGGTTTTTTAATCTTATTGAAAAGAGAGTTGTAAAAAATGCGAAAGAAGTTATTATTAGAATAAAGCTAAATGAAAATTCTAATTCCGAACAAGAGTAATTTTATTCGCGCCTTCTTATCTCCTATAAGTAAGATAGACAATACCCCTGATATAAAGGCTGTCTCTTATACACATCTCCGAGCCCACGAGACAAGAGGCAATCT
>OLHY01000006.1_pt1 | contig 64544 bp, 45 predicted proteins | sample 1609411 | NCBI WGS metagenome assembly OLHY01 (sample SAMN05416817, study PRJEB24817) | seawater metagenome | isolation source: Sea water | place: Canada:Atlantic | collected 2013-07
CTACACTAGATCGCTCGTCGGCAGCGTCAGATGTGTATAAGAGACAGCCTCTGAAGAGCTCAAAAAGCAACTGGGGGAGGTTCTCAGGAAAAAGGCTATCCCGATCATCATTGCAAGCATTGGCAGCATCGGTGATTATGGTGCGGGGGATATGTCCATCAATACCTATGCACGCATCCTTTATGACGATTGGGGCATCGGTCATAAAAAGGTCAGGGTTGAGGGAGCTGGGATTGGCAGATCCGAAGAGGTCGAGTGGAACAAAGGCATCCTGTTCCTGATCGCGGTCGATGACAGAAAGGCACGCATTGAGCTGGGGGCTGGATTTGGAAGACAAAAAGATGCCCTCTGCAGGGACATCATGAGTCAGCACATCATCCCGAGCTTCAAGGCTGGCGATTTTGAGGGGGGGATCATGGCAGGTACACAAGCTCTTGCACAAATGGCTCTTGGAGAGAAAATTGAGCCTCCCCCGAGGCCCCTCTGGCATTATGGTGTGGTTGTTTTGGGTATCATCTTGACCATATTCACGATGGTTTCCCTGATAAGAAAAGGGAGTTCCGGCTGGGCATGGCTTTTCTGGGCGGCTATTTTGGGGCTGATGTGGTGGATTATTTATCAATCATTCAACTCCAGAGGAAGCGGGTTTGGTGGTGGAAGTTTTGGTGGCGGTTTTTCCGGTGGTGGCGGTGCAACAGGTTCCTGGTAATGAAATCATGAATATCGAAACATTCTTTAACTCGGAAGAAAAAGAACTGATCAAGCAGACCATCTCGAAGGCCGAATCGCATACCTCGGCAGAAATCGTACCGGTCGTGACAGAAAGTAGTGGTCGATACGATCGAGCTGAGGATCTGGCAGGTTGCACGATCGCCGTAGCTGCCTTGAGCTTGGTATGGTTCGGTTTTCAGGGCGTTTCATTTGACGGGGACTGGCAAAACACGAGTACACCCGAGCTTGCAGTCGGCCTGGGCTCCACCATCTTCACGCTAATCGCGGCCTTCGTTGCCGGGGTTTTTCTGGCCAACAGATTCTGGGGATTGAGACGGCTTTTCTGCCGTCGTTCGGAAATGGAAGCTTGCCTCAAGGAACGTGCCATACAGGCATTTCAAATGCATCGGGTCGGTAGCACCCAACAAGCCACTGGCGTCTTAATCTTCATTTCCGCTTTTGAGCGTATGGTCTACGTGATGGGAGACTCTTCAATCAGCAAGCAATTCAGCAATGCAGACTTTGAGGAGGTCAAAGATGCCATTATCGATGGGTTCAAAGACAGGAGATATGGTGAAGGACTGGCTGAAGGCATCCAGCTCTGCGGACAAAAGCTGAAGGGATACTTCCCTCGTGATGAGGATGACAAGGATGAGCTTTCAAACGATCTTATTCTTTGGAAGCAAGACCTGTAAGGCAATTCACTGCCTTATTCTCGAGTTCCCCCTCTATCCAGCTCAGGTTGGCGTTTCCGCAACATCCCGAATCAAAATTCGATCACGCCGTCAGCTTGAGTTTTGAGGGTGTCTGTAAATCTGCGATTCCCAGTGTCCAATCCCTTGACTGGAATACAATGTATCGATGGCTGGAAAAAGCAGCCAGATCCTGCCGCCACTTCAATCCAAGCAACATATGGGAAGTAAATGTCACGAAATTCGGACATTCACAGGAACGAAAAAGAATGCCTCATGGTTCTTTGCAACGATGGATGTGTGGTCTCGGTTTTGGCCGGGAACAGTCGTTGGATCAAGGAACTATGAGAATACCAAATCCGTCATACGATCGATATCCAAACTAACAGATCCACAACGTATTCCACTAATCACCACCGATGGATACAAATTTTATGAGCATGCCATTCGCAAATGCTTCAGCAAATGTCTCTATGCCCAAGTTATCAAGACACGAAGGAATGATCGTATCAGCAAAGTGGATCGCAGAATGATCATCGGTGACAAACGAGATTTCGAAAAGGCACTCCTTAATTCTGAAGATTCGGAAACCCTCAATACATCCTTCATTGAACGTCTCAATCTGACCATCAGACAATCCACATCATTCCTCACCAGACGAACCACCTGCTTCACTCGGTTTGAGGAATTCCTAGAAAAGCAATTGGATATTCTCAGGTGCCACTACAACTTCCTCAGACCACACCATGCTTTGAAGTTCGGGCCGGAGATTCGCACTCCAGCGATGCAAGCTGGGCTCGTCAATAGGAGATTTTCATTCCGAGATGTATTTACCTTCCTTTTCGCCATCCTCTGGTTGGGGCAACTGGAATCAAAATCTAGAAGTGGACCAGGATTCTCGGGCTCACCTACCCAAATTAACAGTTGATGACGGAAGCACCGATCAGTGTACGCATCAACCTGTTTGCCATGATGGACAGGCACATAGGTTGGTTCGTGGTGAATGGGAGGGAAACTAACGACTAGTATATCCTAATGCACGAGCCTATGGCTCAGGCAGGGCCCTGCTGCTGCAGGGCCGAGGGCGTGTTGTGGATGCAGGGGAAATTGTGATGGTGTGCGAATGTGTTGGCGAACGCGCGGCAGCGCATCCCTACCTGTTGTTGAATGGCTGCATATACCAGACCTTGAAGCGTTGCCAGGCAAGGGCTAAATCTTCAGCGGTTAAGAGTGCGCAGGGAATCAGGAAGAGGGTGATAGTGGTGGCGAAAACCACACCGAAGCCCAGGGAGACCGCCATTGGGATCAGGAATTGCGCCTGTAGGGAGCGTTCCAGCATTAAAGGAAGCAATCCTGCGAAGGTTGTCAATGATGTCAACATGATGGGTCGAAATCGGCGTGCCCCTGCCTTGAGCGCGGCATCCAGCAGGCTTAATCCCTCCTTGCGGCATCGATTGATATAATCCACCAGAACCAGTGAATCGTTTACCGTCACCCCTGCCAGCGCGAGCATGCCAAAGACGGATAGGTAAGACGGCGTCAGTCCCATGATGATATGGCCGAGCAATGCCCCGATCACACCGAAGGGAACTGCAATCATAACAAAGAAAGGTTGAACCACTGATTTAAAAGGAATTGCGAGCAAGGCATAAAGGCTGAAAAACAATCCAACGGCACCGATCAGCGTACGCTTTTTAGCCTCCTCAGCTTCGGCCACGTATCCGATGAACAGAAAGGACAGATCTTCGCCTTCACTGCAGAGTTCTTTGATCCGAGGTTTTAATTCCTTCGCGATGCGTACCACATCAACCGTTTCGTCGACGGGTTGGGCTCCGATTCGGATGATTTCCGCACCGTCATTGCGTTCGACGAAGGAGGGTTCCTTTTTGAATTGAATATCTGCCACTGTGAACAAAGGCACGTCTGCACCTCGTGGGGTTCGGATGGTTAATTGATCCAGTGTATGCAAGGATTCACGTGCCTGCTTGGGAAGACGAACCATCACACGAACGTCATCGATACCGCGTTGAACACGTTGAGCTTCTTCCCCGTAAAACGCCTGACGGATCTGACGAGCGAGCATGACCTGGGTGAGACCCAGTTCACCGGCTCTGGGTTTGAGGGTGACTTCCAATTCATTCTGACCTCGATTCACACGAGCCCAGGCGGTGGTGATTCCATCGTATCCCTCCAGCAGTTCCTTGATCCGTTCGGCGACGTCCGCTTTTTCCTCCGACATCGGGCCTCGCAATTCGAGGTTTAAATATTCGTCATCATATTCGCGTCTGCTTTTCATGGTTTGTTCCGAGAATACTCGAAAGGTCTCCGCTTCAGGAATGGGACCCACCACTTCGGTCCACCGATTGGCAATTTCACTGTTGCGTGGACCGGGCTCGCTGCGTTCCTCCGGTGCCATGACTTCCAGAGATATATAACAGCGCGATTTATTAAAAGAACCACCCGAACCATAAGCACCCGTGACGCGCGTTACATTTTTGATCAACGATTTGTTGTTGCCAGGATCAATGAATTCACCTTTGACCTGGTCCAGTGCGGCCGACAGGCGTTCCATGTATTTGGCAGTGATTTCAATGGGTGTGTCATCGGGCAAATCCAGAATAGCGGTGATGCGTTGTCGATCCACGGATGGGAAGGAGGTGAAACTCATTCGACCTCCCATGCAATATCCGGTCATTAATAATCCCATGGCAGCAAAAGAGGCCAGCACCGACACACGATGTCGGACCGCCCATTTCAGCGTGGGTTGATAGACACGTTCCACAAACCGCTCCAGTCCATCGGCAATACGACTTTGAAATCTTGAAAAGGCATTCGTGCTAGGCTTGATACGCAGGTGCTTGAGATGGGCTGGTAGAATCAACTTGGATTCTAACAGCGAGAATAGAAGCACGGGGGCGACGACCGGCGGAATTTGTCTGGCGAAATCACCCCAGGTGCCTTCGAAATAGAGCAGAGGAATGAACGCAACGATGGTTGTCAAAATCCCAAATGTGACAGGAACGGTGACTTCCTCGGTTCCCTTGACCGAGGCTTCCAGGGGAGATAAACCGGACTGCATTTTTTGAAAGACGTTTTCACCGGTGACGATTGCGTCATCGACGACCACACCGACCACAATGATATAGCCAAACAGACTCATCACGTTGGCGGTGACTCCGAACCAGGGCATTAATAAAACTCCACCTGCGAAGGATACTGGAATGCCGAGGATGATCCAGAAAGCCAGTGCAGGTCTTAGAAACACACCCAGTGTCAAGACGACCAGCAGGCTTCCTTGCAGAAGCGACGAAACGAGTGTGTTGAGTCTGCCCCGAATGGCGTAGGATTCATCATCCCAGACAAACATATCGATGCCCTCAGGAAATCGGGTTAACGCGGTGTCGACGTAATCGCGTACTTTGTTGGAAATATCAATGGCGCTTTCATTCCCCGTACGCAGGACTTCAATAAACAGTGCCGGTTTGCCATTGAATTCGACACGCTTGTCACCTTCTTCGAAACCGTCAATGACTTTGGCAACATCTCCCAGCATGACCTCCGCACCATTGATGGATCGCACCGGAACCTGTGAGAAATCGGCACCCGTGTAGGCTTGACCTCGCGTGCGCATGGTCAACGTACCACTGGCACTATCGATGGCACCCGCCGGGAGATCGATGGAAAAGCGGCGGACGGCATCTGCGAGATCCTGGAACGTTAGGTCATAGGCGAGTAGTTTTTCGGGCTCCGCTTCGATGGCGATTTCAAATCGGCGACCGCCCTCAATATTGGCGCGGCTGATACCGGGTAATTCCAAAAGATCTTCCTGAACGCGACGGGCTACCTTGCTGAGTTCGGTAGGAGTCAGCTTGCCCGTCACCGCAACACTCAATACTTCGTAATAATTTCCAGACTCTGGAATGAACACCCGTGGACGTTCCGTTTCGGAGGGAAAGGTTGTGATGGCATCCACGCGGGCTTTCACATCATCCATCAACACGCGGACATCCACACCTTGTTTGGCTTGGAGGTAAAAGCGTGCTCTGCCCCTGGATCCGTCGGCGTGCAGATGTTCGATGCCTTGCACCCCTTCCAGAGATTCTTCGACTGGGATCAGAATAGCTCTTTCCACATCCTTGGCGGTGGCACCCCGGTAAGGCATGTCAATCATGACCGTTTCCCAGCTCAGTGCAGGGGTGACTTCAAGCGGGATGCGGTAGAAGGCTGTGTAAAATCCGGCCAGCAAAATGCCAATCATGAGAAAATTGGCAGCAATACCGTTGTTGGTGAACCATCGAATCATATCTTGAGCCTACTCATGATTTTCCGTCCGAGTTGGAGGAGTTTTTCTGGGTATCAGTTCCAGCTTTCTCGTTTTCGTTGGGTTCGGCAACCGGCATTGTGGTGTCATTCATATCCGGGATGATCTCCACCTTCGTGCCATCTGGGGCATATACCAAATGCGTTGTTGCCAGCCATGCTCCGTTCTCAATCGAAGTATCCTGTACCACAATGTGTTCTTCATCTGACCAAAGTTTTTCAATGGTCTTTCGAAAAAGAGTGAGGTCGGCGGCATTCACCAGGTTAATCTGATCTAGTTCGTGGACTGCCACACGCGGTAGAGCGTACACGTCTTTGAGAACACGTCCCTGAATGACGGCGGTGACGGGTTGTCCGATGCGTAATGGAGTGTCTCCGGACAAACGTGCAAAAGGATCATCCACACGCGCGATGGCAAAGAGTTCGAGTGAGTCCTCGTTCAAAGCACCTTCGGTTCGGATGATGCGGGCCTGCCATGTTTTTCCGGAATACATGTCCAAAGCATCGTGAAGGACAACCGGAACGGGAGGATCTTCGAGTAAGCTGGGAAGATCGACAAAAGGCAGTTCCCTGCTGGATATGGGTAATCTTACTTCCGCATAATCGACGGCAAAGATTGATCCCAGGGGTGTGCCAGCACCAACTAGTTGGCCCAACCCAACCAGACGTTGTCGTACCCTTCCATCAAACGGTGCCAGAATACCGGTGCGTTCAAGGTCACGTTTTGCCCGAGCGACCTGGGCGTCCGCGGACTGAACATCTGCTTCAGCTTGCTTCAAATTGGCAGCACTCAAGTCGGCCTCGGTCTGTGGAATCAGGTTTTCTTTGACGACTTCTTCATTGCGCGCGTGATTTGCCTTGGCGAGTTCCAGGCTCGCTTTGGCTCCCAACAGCCGGGCTTCGGCGCTCTGCAAGGCAGATTCATAATCGGCAGCATCCAATCGAATGAGCACATCACCCTGGGAGAAGAATGCTCCATCCTCGAAGGAGGGGGAGAGCTCGATGATCAATCCAGATACCTGTGGTTGAATGGTTATTTCAATGTGCGGCTGAACGTTCCCATGTGTTTTCAAGGAAACCGGGTAGTCTCTTAATTCCAGTTCAACAATGCGGGTTCTCAAAACCTGTTTCTTGGGAGGAGGTGGTTTCTCCTTGTCCATTTTTTTGGCTAGAAGGAGGAAGCCACCCACGGCCGTGATCAAGATGACGACTGGAATGGACGCGCGTAGAAATAGCCCTGCCGGTCCCACCAGGGAACCTGATTTATCCTGTTTTTCCTGCTGCGATGATGACATGGTGCAAGTAGAATTTATAAAACGTCGCTCGTAGTAGAATCCTGACCCTTAATATGGAAAAAGCATTGAGCACTACTAACAAGATGTCAATGGTTTGAAACCTCTCCTGTTTCAGGAAAATGCCAGTCTACGACGCCGTGTTCGGAAATTAGATCAGTTTGAAAACAAGCTGCTTGCCGATATTAATAATTGGGTTTTCCTCCCATACTTTTGTCTCGATAGACTTTGCAGGATGGAGGCATTTCCAATATTCTTGTGGCGATCATTTAGTTGCTTAATCCCTGATGCACTCGCCTGATCCCGCGGTTAAGGGCTACTCGGGGGATTCACCCTCCAAGTCAACACGACATTGCCAGTGCGCCTTCGGACACTACGAATGAAGAAACTATTGACCTGAAAGGCAGCGCCACTCATTGTTGAAATTCACCATTCAACAGCTAGGAGCGATGTCCATGAATAGAAGAGATTTCACCAAAGTTAGTGGTATGACAGGTTTGGCCCTGGCATTCCCCGCCAGCCTTTGCAAACTGTTCGCAGCTCATCCCGACAACGAGCTACCCTACAAAATCTCACTGGCACAGTGGTCGCTACATAGAGCCTTTCGAAACAACGATAAGGATTCGAGGGACTTTGCTAAGATAGCCAAGGAGAGTTTCAACATCGAAGCTATCGAATACAGCAGCCAATTCCTGGCGGATCATGTGAGCGACAAGGCTTATATGAACGACCTCAACAAACGCGCCAATGATCATGGAGTAAAACAGCTTCTCATCATGTGCGACAACGAGGGCATGATCGGTGATCCCTCCGCCAAGAAAAGAACTCAGGCTATCGAAAATCACTATAAGTGGATCGAAGCAGCAAAGACGTTTGGATGCCACTCGATCCGTGTGAACGCTGGTTCTAGTGGCGACTACGGAGAGCAAATCAAACTCGCCGCCGATGGTCTTGCACGCCTCTCCACCTATGCAGCCGGCCATGGCCTAAACGTGATTGTGGAAAATCACGGGGGACTCTCGTCGAACGGAGCCTGGCTTGCTTCAGTGATGCGCAGGGTCAACCTCCGAAACTGTGGAACTCTGCCAGACTTCGGAAACTTCAGAATTTCAAATGACGAAGTTTACGACCATTACAAGGGAGTTGAAGAGCTAATGCCCTTCGCATTCGCCGTGAGCGCCAAGTCTTACGACTTTAACAAACACGGCAATGATACCCACACAGACTATTACAAGATGATGAAGATCGTCATCAATTCTGGATACCGCGGTTATGTCGGTATCGAGTATGAGGGTAGAGAGATCCCAGAAATGGAAGGCATCAAAAGGACACAGGCCCTGCTCGTCAATGTTCGCAAAGTCCTTTCCTGAATCGGGGATTTGCTGAGCCGGGTTTGCTATACTTGGCGAAAAATGTGGCGGTTCCGTTCTCAACTGCAAAACTGCTGATCAGCCTGGGTGTATAAGTTGGTTTCTAATTCATATCACCGCTCAGCTTCCCGCAGTAGAAACATGAGCAAACGGGATTTCGAAAAGGCACTCCTGAATTCTGAAGATTCGGAAACCCTCTACACCTCCTTCATCGAACGGCTCAATCTGACGATCCGACAATCGAATTCCTTCGTGGCCGGTCGAACAACCTGCTTCGCTTTGTTCAGGGGACTCTTCAAGAAGAAATTAGGCAAACTTCGTTGTCATTACAATTTCAACAAACCACATCGAACTTTGAGGTTTGCTCCTGAAATTCACACTCCAGCGACGCAGGCAGGGTTGGTTGACCGAAGATCCCCCTTCCTTTTAGAAAAAAATCGAATGTGCCAACTGCAACTTAAATAGAAAAGTGTTGTTTTTTTGGACCTTGTCAGCCAAATGCACAGCTGATGACGGAATCACCTGTTTTTCGTTCAAAAGCTGAAAAACAAGTTTAACGAAAGAAGGTGGTCTAGTCGGTTTGATCCAGATTTGCGGTGAATGAACTGATTCAGGTATCCGACTTCTGTCTTGAAGTATTGGATTGATTCAGGCTTCCAGCCGACACCTACAAAAATGCGGTTGCGATCAAGCCCACTATCCACACCCCAGTCGGTGTTATTCAAATTCAAAAAAACTTCGTCCCAAGTACTCCAATAGAGCGATGAATCGCTGATAGGATGTGTCAGCTTAAAAAATTGGCGAAATCGCCAGCCAGCTTCATCCGTGGATCCCTCGCGGAATCGTTGTTCAAGTCGAGATCTGGACGAAAACCCGAATTTACCCATGCTTATTTTCCAGGAATGTTGCTGCCAGAAGCGGTGTTCGTGGATAGTTTCCCCTACCTCAGGGCTACTGGCAATCCAACCGTATCCTGCCCAGAGGGTATGGTTTTTGGGAAGGGCATATCCAAGGCCAGGGCGTAAGATACTCTGTTCGAATCCATTGGCATCGTCCGAGTATCGGGCATGGGCATCGAGCCACCAGCGGTAGACGGAATCTGTGCCACCGAGAACACCTTGGGACGCTTTCATCATCCATACACCGTTATTTTGCTCCGTTTCCGCTCGGATGTTTATCGACATCGATAAGAACCAGACAAGCAACAAAGTTGAGAAATTCGAAAATAGTTTCATAGGATTCACAAGTCAAATCGCAGTCGGAGATTCGCCGAGGCCGCGAGGCTGACGCATCGCAGAAAATAGAGAAGATTCCTTAAATGACAAAGAGAAAGTGGTTGGACATTGATCTGAGTAAAACCAGATTTATTGTTCCATTTAAAAATCCAAACTGCTGGGGAAACTGCAAGGGATGCGCGTATGTGGTCCGCGCCAATGGCGGGAGACTTAAAAGACAATAGACTTTAATTTCACGGTATTGATTTCGTTTTCTTTACACATATTCAACCCCCAACAGTGGAGGTGTTTTTGACAGTAAACCAATTATCCCCAATAATTCGGCAGCCCCAGAAAGCAATAAAAAGGCTGGCTTTTTAGAACATGATTAACCAATTCTGAGCATTTATCGGAGAGTGCTTGCATATACGTGGATGCCATCAATGGTTTCGGGAACCGGCTGACCGGCCAGCTCGGCAACCGTTGGCAAGACATCCCAGAACGCTGAAAGATGGTCGGTTTGTGTTCCGGCTGGAATCCGGCCTGGCCAAGTTGCGATCATCGGCACGTGAATCCCGCCTTCATAGAGGTCGCGTTTGAATCCGCGATGGGAACCGCTGGAGTTAAAGTAGGCCGGGTCGTGTCCTCCCTCCTGATGCGGGCCATTGTCGGAAGTGAGAATGATCAACGTGTTGTCGGCAATCCCGAGCTCTTTGAGCTTGGCGACAAGCTCACCGACGTCGTCGTCCATCACCTCGACCATTGCAGCGAAAGCGGCGTATGCTTCGGGCTGCGATCCGTAGGCAAACTTACGGTAATCCGGACCTGAGTCGGTTCCTTCGTAAGAACTTTCCGGCAGGAATTTGCCGCGGTACTTGGCCATCTTTTCTTCCGGTGCGAACATTTCAGCGTGCGGCTGAACCAGGGCGTAGAAGCAGAAAAAGGGTTAGTCTTGCGGATCGTCTCATTCTGCCAGCCGCCGGCGTCGAGATGACACCACTCGATGCGATAGTCAGCGTCGGGTGTGAGCGTGGTGGTGTCGCAACTGTTCTTGCCCGCGCTGACGAATCCAAGTCCCTGACTCTCCGAAAGGCCGCACGGAATCATACTCATGGAAACGCTTCGCGATCTGGGTGCTGTCACCGTGTGCATTGGTGGCCGAAGTGAATTCATAATTCACATCAGCCCTGTCAGCGTTCCCTTACTGCTCCCAAAGCGGTCGGCCTCGATACCCATCTTCTGAAGCATGCTGACGAAGACATTACACAGCGGGGTGTTATTGTGTCGGTTAAACGCCAGGTGCTGCCCATGGCGGAACCCACCACCCGCGAAGATGACCGGAAGGTTGATGTTGTTATGGATGTTGGCATCTCCCATGTGGCAGCCATAGAGCACCATAGTGTTGTCCAGCAGGCTGCCATCCGTCTCCTCGACTTCCTGGAGATCCCGAAGCAGCTCGCCCAGCAATTCTATCTGCGCGATTTCGATCTCCTCCAGCTCACCCAACTTCACTTCATCTTTGCCGTGATGGGAGAGGTTGTGATAACCGCCGAGCGCCCGGCCGTCCTCAAATTTCACGCCCGGGGTGCGCTGCCCCCCCAGAAACAGCGTAATGACCCGGGTCGAATCCGTCTGGAAGGCGAGCCGGGACATGTCATTCATCATGCGCACCATTTCAAAGAATTCCTTCTTGTCGCTTGGGTACTCCGGCATGGTCTCGTCCACCTTGGGCTTCGGCCGGGCCTCCCAGGCTTGCGCCTCGGTGAGACGTTTCTCCAGGCTACGGACCGCGGTTTGAAATTGATCGATACGCTCGCGGTCTGAAGCGCTCACGCGTTTACTCAGATCCGAGCTCTGCCCCATCACGACATCAAGAATACTTCCCTTCCGTTGTAGCCGAACGAGTTGTGCCTCCATCGCCTTGCGATCGCCTTGGAGAAACATCTTTTTGTACAGCGTCGCCGAGCTCTGAATGGTGGGAATCTCGACCCCCGCCTGGGTGTAGGACATGCTCCTCGCATCGTTGATCCCAAGGGAAAGCGACCGGAACCGGGTCTCATGACCCACCTCATTGGCCATCACCTGGTCGAGGGAAATACTGTTGCGAAAACTCGCCCGCCCGGGATGCGGCGCCGCGGTCAAAAAGGTTTTGTCGGCGCGGTGTCCCCCGTCAACGCCGGGATGAGAGAGCCCACTGAACACGGTGAACTGCTCCCGGTGTGCCGCGATCTTCTCGAGGTAAGGAGACAACGTATACTTCCTTCCCGAAGTTTCTGGGAAGAAGAGTTTGGGAATGAAGCCTAGGTCCTGATTGATGGCGATCATGCGCTTCGGAGAAGCCTTTGCAGGCGCGACTCCGAACGATTCGAGCACGGGCAGGCTGAAGCCGACACCGGCAGCGCGCAGAAAGGTTCGACGGGTTGTTTTCATTTGCCTATTTCCTCAAGAACAATGGACTCTGAACAATTTCGTGAATGATCGTCCGCACGCCAAATTCCGACGCCCGACTCTTTTCGAGAATGGCCGAAACGTCATCGCGATCGGCGAACCCAACCGACGCTCCCGTGGCATACACCAGGAGCTGCTCAGTTAGATTGCGTGCAATGGCCTCTTCATCCTCCAACAGGAGTTTCTTGAATTGGAGGATGTCGTCGAAGGATTCGCCTTTGGGCGTCACTCCGGAGGCATCGACCTCCTTCCCGATGAAGTGAACAAACTCGTTCCCACTCCGTCCCACTCCTTCGATACGCTCCGATCCCTGGGCGAGCGAGCGGTAGTTCTCCCGCCAACGCCCCATGACGTCGAAGCTCTCCAGCGCGAAGCCCGGAGGATCGATCTTCTTATGACAGCTCGCACAGGACGCATCCGCCCGGTGCTTCTTCAGCAACTCACGAATCGTCGCCGCGCCACGGATATCCGGTTCCACGGCGGGAACGGACGGGGGAGGAAGAGAGGGAGGATCGCCCAGGAGTCGCTCCATCACGTACACCCCGCGCAGAACCGGTGATGTGACGGTTCCGTTTGCCGTCACCTTGAGCACCGACGCCTGGGTGAGAATCCCCCCGTATGGGCTCTTCTCAGGAAGAGTTATGCGCCGGAACGAAGGACCAAAAACCCCGGGAACGCCGTAATGCCGGGCAAGGCGTTCGTCGACAAAGGTATAATCGGCGTCGATGACATTCCGGGCCGGTCGATTGACGGCAATCAGATCGGCGAAATAGAGACGCGACTCCTCGATCATCGAGTTCACGAGCCACCAGTCTCCGGCATACTCCGGGTAGAGCTCCCGGTCGGGATCGGTGTCGTTGATCTCGTCGAGCTTGAGCCAGGAATTGAGGAACTCCTTCACAAATCGCTTCGCTTCGGGTTTGTCCAGCAGGCGATCGGCTTCTGCTCGCAGCGTATCGGGATCGCGGAGCTTTCCCCGTCGGGCCAAGCCACGGAGTTGCTCGTCCGGCATCGATTCGCCGAGAAAAAATGAGAGGCGCTCGGCTAGGGCAAAGTCATCCAGTTCGCCCGGTTGCCCGCAATGGAAGAGAAACTCGGGCGAAGCCAGCACCGCCGAATACGTCGCGATCATCGCCTCGGTAAAGGCCTCCTCCTCCTTCAAAAGCCGCTCCGCAAATCGGTAGAATCGATCGAACTCCGCTTTCGCAACCGGCCGCCGGTAGACCCGCTCCATGAACCCCGCCAAAAGCTTGCCGGCATCCTTCAAAGGTTGTTCCGAGACGGCCACGACATGGCGGCCCATCTGTTTGAAGGGGATATCGCCAAAGAGCGCACGGTAGGACGCGGGCGGCCACTCCTCGACGATCGGCCCTTCGACTTCCAGCCAATGGAAGGCGACTCCGGGATATCCGTCCGGATCAATTTTCTGGATCGTATGAGGCATGGCCGGAACCATCGGGCTCGGCAAGCGCATGCAATCGAGCTTCACCATCGCCCCCTTTTCCATAAAGGCTTCCAGTTCAGAAACCTCAGGTACCTCCGGCGGCGCCTCGAAAACCCCGATCGACAGCATGTTCTGTGTGTTCGGCTCATCCAGAGTGGACGAATAGACTTTGACCGGCTCACTGCGCTTTCCAGGAAAGATCCGATCATTCACCGGAGTCGGATAGCGCCGGCTTTCATCGAGCACCAGGTTCGGATAGTGGCGCGGCTTCTTCTCCCCTTCCCAATTGACGTAATCAGTCTGGCGAAGCACCGCCTGTGCCTTCAGGCGAACCTTGTAGTCGCCACGGACCGGGGCTTTGAACTTATCAAATCCGTAGTAAAACGGGGTGTATGCTCCGCGAAAAATGGCGGTGGACGCCTCCTCCGGGGGCTGAGACTCTTTTTTCTCCTTATCCAGGTCTTCGAGGTGAACAAACTGAATGGCATCCGCGATGACGTAGCCCTCGGCGTTTGTGTCGGTCAGCAATACCTCCGCCATCACAGGCCTGGATTCAGGATCACCTGGATGTGAACCGAAGGTGAAGCGTCCGAGGGGAAACCAGAGGCCCCGAATGGTCGGCGCGACACTTTGGTCAATGGTCAGGCGGGTTTCGCCCTCTGCATGACGAACCACATAAGGGGCTTTCCTGGCCAAGCTTTCTCCGCCGCCAAAGCTCACCCGCACTTCGTAGGTGCCAGGTTTCGGCAAGTCTGCCTTCCACTTGATCGAATAGGCACCCTTGTTGCCCTTGTCGGTGGCCAGGTAGTGGGCCCCAACGTGGTTGGAGCGAAGGGTGGATTTGCGCCAAGGCCCGGTGTGTTCCGCTACGGTGTCGTCGACGGTGATCCCCACGGATTCGGCCTTCTTAGCTGGATCAAGGCCTCTTTTGCTGAAGGAATATGTCTGGTTGATATCCAAGCCCTCCAGCGCGAGAGAAAATCGTGCCCATCCGCCATTCCCCGTACCAGCCCACATCCGCCCTTGTTCGCGGGCGTAGTAACGCCGGGTCGTGGACTTCGGTTTTTCTGCGGGGAACGCGACTGCCCGGCGAAGCGCAAGCTCAGCCACATCCAGGTAAGCGTCGACTTGCACATGGGAAACATCGAGGGCGCTCCCCACTTTCGCAAAACCATGGACCTCTCCATCCCGGGGTAGTAGGGTTCAAGGTTGTAGACGGGCAGTGGGTCGTCCAAAAAAACATCTCGCGCAACCAGCCGATGGATTCGCCGTCACGTCCCTTGTTGCTGACGCTGTTTAGATTCAGGATGCGCGGCGAAAGACCTTACCAAAACGACTTGCTGCTACCGGGACACATGACGGTTCTGAGTTGGCCGTAAGGCAATTTACCTTCACCCAATTCTGCATGGGCCTTCACAACCAAGCGGCTCCAAGCCTGCTATACTGTGTCGTCACCGGCATCCGCGTGGACCCCAACTGAAGATCATATTGTAGCAGCCCCAGCGCGCCCACAGATAGCGGACGTAATTCGTGAAGGCACTCTTCTGGACTTCGTCTTCCCAGGGCCAGTTTTCATGTCGACGCACCGTTTCGACGAAAGGCACAAAACCAAAGAGTTTATCGAACTCCCGAGTCTTAAGCTGTTCCACCGCCCATTCCGCAGTGATAAAATCCTTCATTTTTGTTTCGTCGTTACCGATGGTCGGACCCCAGACAAACGCCTTCGCATGATTGGATTTATCGCCTGGTTCAGCCGGCAGTTTGTTCACCGGACGCTCCTTGCCGATGGGACCAACGCCGCATCCGGCGCATCGCTTTCCGGGCCTGCTTACCTTGGCATCTATTTATGATTGGCTGTGTTGAACGGTTTTCAAAAACGCCCTAATTCTTAACAACAACACCGGGTGTTTGAGAATGCGCATGCTGCGGGAAGTCGAAGGTCAATACGAGCGGTTCGGTTCCCGTGTTCTCGATTTCGATACCGCCGCTGGCAAGTGCGGCCTGAGTAATGAATCCAATCTCAGGATAGATTTCACCGAGCTTCATGTCCTGATGATATCGCACTTCGAGCTTTCCGACACGACCGCATCCGCCATTCGTGTGGAACAGCGCGGGACTCTCCGGGCAGAAATTGGTCTTGCCGCCGGGCTCGACAATGAGACGGAGGATTGAGCACTTCTGGTCACCAAGAAAATCACCGTAGACAATCCACTTTGCGTCCACTCCGTCGCCTGTGAATGCTTCAGCTCTGATTGCCGGACGCGCATTTTTCCGCACGAAATCTGGATCCTGGTTCGCTTCGAAGTCGAACGTATCAATCAGAAACTCCCAGTCTTGGTGTTTGTCCTTCGGATAGTCCTCTTCCCGGCATGCGTAAAACGCATCGGCTGCTCCGATACGTCCATCAAGCGTCAGATCCTCCGCAAGGAAATGCTCGTCCATCGTGACGTGCAGCTCGTGTGTGCAGAGGTCCGTCGGCGAGTGCAGCACGCCATTCGGCATTACGAAGCCATTATCAATGTGCATCATCGTGTGCGGCGACAAATGCCGAACGCCGTTATACTCCCCCTGCCCGAAGCGTTTCATGCAGGCAAGGAACTGATCCTTCGTCACAAACGGGTAGAGTCCCATTGCCGTAGTGTGATAATGCGACGGACTGACTCCGGGGTTGTCGTATGAATTGATGTCGTACACTTCCCACTTTGCCCAGTGAAGGTGATGCGGAATCGGATTCAGATTGTCGAATTTCTTCGACACAATCGGCCAGGTCGGATCGCCGAACATGGATTTCGAAAAGGCCGTCATCTTCTCACCTATGACAGCTTCCGGTTTGGCGGCGATCAAATCCTGCAGCGAGATGAACTGGCCGTTTGGTGTGAGGACGTGCGATTCCCCCTCGCGAAATGGTGCCTTGTTCGTGCGGGTATCGATGACGCCGGTCACGATGGGAACGGTGCAGCACATCCAGAGCTCATCCAGCCCAGTCCCGTTCATGTAATCTGGATAGTATGACTGCGCATCCAGGCGAATTCGCTTCCCTGGCGTGCAAAATGTCCGGCCGGCGTAACGATGTAGAAGTTGCAACACTCCGCCGTGTTTATTGAGGCAATCATCGAGAATCGAATCCGGTCCTGCGCCGGATCCGTCGATCACATCTTGTTGAGGGTACTCGTGCAGTTTATTCGGGAGGATTGACGTCGAAGCAGCCATGGGCAATAAATCTTAGATAAGTTGGAAAGTTTACAATATGTTCAATCTGTTAAAACACAACGAATGGGCTCAAGGCCCCTTAAACTCGAAGTGAAGTCAAAATATAAAGATTAAGAAAGGCAGTGGCAAGGGTACTTCTGCCATCAACTGTGAAAAACCCCCGTAGCACCCTGATCCACTTGAAAATGCCGTAGATTGACCAAAGAAAACAGATTCACAACGTGCTCCACTCATGTCCACCGATGGATTTAAATTCTGGGGACGGGCTACTCGCAAGAGTCTCGGCAAATACTCATGCGAACAGGTAATCAAGACCAGAGGAAATGACCGATTTACAAAAATTGTTCGCAGCATAGTCATCGTAGATACGCGAGATTTCGAAAAAGCACTCCTGAATCCCCATGATTCTGCCCCACTGAGCAGCTCAATCTGAGAAACAACTTATTTCCAGACCAGATGAACAAGCTGCATCGTCGGGATTGAGGACTTTCAGGAAAGACAATCAATACATTTCCTTCGAATATCGGAAGAGATGGGAAATCTGAATCCCATGAGCAACACCATGGAGGGAGTATCATCATCGTGGGTGAATGGATACCGAAAAGGGGCTAATGATCCAAACAGAAGCGGTTTTAAATCACTCCTTCATGGAAGGTTTTCGCTGCGGGAAGGGCAAGATTAAAGGCAGAAGCAAACGCATTTCTGAGGTTCGTTTTTGGACACTAGTGAATCAAAACTGCCAGTTCCTACAGTTAGCACTGGATCTTGATTCTTCCTTTATTCTGCCAAGGCAACGGTTTTAATGCAGTCATGCATTTGGGTTCTGTTCTTTCCATCATTTGACCTGGCTAATTTAAATCACTGTTTCCAACCGACAATGAGCATTCGATGGATATGGCAGAGACCAGTCAGTAAACACTGACAATTTTGATGAGCCTAACTTTTATTGATCTTGAAAGTCTTTCTTTGGATTTGGCATGGATACCCCATGCGCTGACGGACCTCATGCATGAACCTGGTTTGGTAGGGTGTAAGGAATACTCCTTATTGATACTGAGACTCATTCTCAATTTAATTCTTGTCATTAGAACCCTCACCATTCATGATAATTTTAAAACGAAGTGTTCGCAGTTGGCGCAAACAACGCACTATCCGGATTCAATCGCCTGTGAAAAGTTGTAAATAAGACCAGACTCTAATGAATCACGAGAAGATATTTGATCTGCTTTACATTTAAGATCTCGCCAGTCATGCCAAGAGATGCCTCCATTCCCATATTAATCAACCAAGGTCATCGACACTTATTTGGCAGGATTGGGTCAAAATCGTTCAACATAGAACAATTTAAATTCAATTCAGCGAATAATTTACTGCTATGGAACCATGTTCCTTCGGCTAAAGTAGTCGAAATATGGATCAATCTAAAAGGACGACTGACCGTGAGAGCAGAGTCCGTGGGACTACTTAAACCTATCAAGCCAAATTCCATCTTTCTTTGTTTTCCAGGGAATCATTCCTTTACGATTCTACCGGATAGCAATGAAGAGCAGGCTCTTATCCTGATTCAAGTGGGTAAAGATCTGATGAAAGATATGTTACCTGAAAAAAGCGGAAATCTTCATGAAATTGGTAAGTGTGTGTTTGAAGAAAATCCTTCAAACAAGTTCATCGGGTCTAGTTTTAAAATGAATAGCCGTATACGCGATTACGTTTCAAGCTTGAATCACCCTCCGATCACTGCAGCGGCTAGCGCTCTCTGGTATGGGGCCAAAGTCCAAGAACTTCTTGCAGATGTCATGTTTGAATCGAGTGAAAGTGAACTCTTTTGCTCACGCCAAAAACGCATCACGATTGACCGCGTCGAACGGGTTAAGCGTTTACTCCGTAAAGAGCTCGTAAATCCCCCCAACTTGCTGGAAATATCTCGATTGGTGGGTTGCAGTCCTTATTATTTAAGCCGTACTTTTTCGAAGGAATGCGGTATGACCATTCCTCAATATCTGAGAGAAATCCGCATTGATCGAGCGGCTGAATTGCTCCGTGAAGGGGTATGCAACGTGACAGAAGCCGCCTTCGAAGTAGGCTACAACAGCCCGAGCCACTTCAGTCAGGCTTTTTGCCAAAAAATGGGAGTTTGTCCAGGCATGTATCCTAAAGCAAAAAACACCTAGGCAGCACACTAAGATTCGCAATCCTCAATAGGCAAGATGACAATCGCACGACAGCAAGCGAAAGATACGTATCATAAAATAGGATCATATGAATTATTTTGATTCAAACCATGGCAAACATATTTTTGAGTTTTCATTCCCATGGTCTGGCCCCATCTACTTAGTGGGTGATTTTAATGATTGGCATGCTTCGTCAACGTTTGAGATGCAAAAAAGTGGGGCCCGATGGAAGATTGAACTTATTTTGCCAACGGGGCGATACCGTTATGGGTTTGAAATACGCGGATGCATTTTTGAAGATCCACACGCTCATCTTCTCAGCAGAAATCTTGGATGGCCGCGAAGCTGTGCTGTCTGCCAAATGAAGCATTATTGCAAAACAACAGACAAAAAAAGCAAAGTATCAAGAGCGTCCTGAAAACCTAATCAATTAGGATAAAAACTTATGTTTTTAAAGGTCCTATCCAAATATGTTTCGTTTGCGCTAACATTGGCAAATTTCACTGCAATATCGCATGCAGAGAGTGGCGAATTAAATCTGAATTATCCCGATCTCCCAAAACCAATTACCAGCTTTGGAGCGGTCAAATTAGAAAATTTTCTTTATATATACGGCGGCCATTCCGGCAAAGCGCATTCTTATTCAGTGGACACCACATTGAATAGTTTCCACCGATTGTGCCTCAAGTCGCCTACCCAATGGGAGTCGTTACCTTCAGGAGTGCGAGCTCAAGGAACTAGTTTGGTCGCTTACCAGGGTTCTATCTATCGAATCGGAGGGCTTACCATACTCAATGAAGAAAAGGTAGACATCGATGAGGATGATGATGAGCCTTCGAGCGCAAGTTTACAGTCCATTAATGACTTCGCACGCTACCAGCCTGTCAATAATGAATGGCATCAACTTCCGCCGTTACCTGAACCAAGATCCAGTCATGATTCTGTTGTCGTAGGCCATCATTTATACGTTCTTGGAGGTTGGAATTTGGCTGGAAATACAGAGACTGGGCAGTGGTTTGATACCATGTTCGTAGCAGACTTATCAGCAGAAAAAATAAACTGGGTATCTGTGCCCCAACCTTTTAGGAGACGGGCCATAGCTGTTTCAGCACACCATGGTCAAATCTTCGCTATTGGTGGTATGGATTCTGAGGGAGACACATCAAACAAAGTACATATTTTCAATGTTTCCGAAGAAAACTGGCGTCAGGGACCAAGCCTCCCCAATGGACCTATGAAAGGGTTTGGGGCTGCAGCCTGTACTACAGGAAATCAATTACTGGTGTCTCATTACGCTGGAACACTGCTCGCTTTATCCGGTGATCAAAGTGAGTGGTTACCCTTGAGCGAATTAAAGCCTCGCCGTTTTTTTCATCGAATGGTCGCCGGAAGTCAGAAATCAGTTTTGATAATGGGAGGAGCCAATCGAGTTGATGGCCATTTGGGGAGTGTAAAAAAGTTAACATGGAAGTAACATTTTCTCAGAGCTGGCAGACCATGAATCACTGATGATAGGGTGTTGTGTGAATGATCTGAAAATATAAAGATTAGAACTTCGATTATTTACCAACGCATATGAGTTGTTTTTTTGTCCTGAAAACCACATGACCATTCATTATTGCATAACCAAAGACTCGATCTTTGGTTTCAATATCAATACTCGATTCGGAAGCTACTTCCAGTTCATCCAATGCTTTTAGAATGACAGTGTGTCCGCTCTGAGTAAAAAACCACGCATGATCACCCGCGGCCAGTGGTGTGGCCCAAGTAGATGAAGGTAGGCGGTAATCATAAAGTAACACACCGGTTTTGAGGTCATGACAGAATAAAAACCCTGTTTTATTCACAAAATAGACACGCCCTTTGTAGATAAGAGGCGAACCAAATGAACTGGATGCTTCTTTGGATCTCCATACCTCCTCCACCTGCCCCTTTTTTAACCTGAGGACCCGGCAATGGCCTTTTCGATTGCTGCCGATGGCCATCCAATTGCCGGAAATGGTTACGCTGGGAACGTTATTGCCAATAATTTCTGTAACCTCCCACAAGCTTTCCCCATGAGAAGCATCATAGGCAATGACAGTTCTGGAGGCACTGATTACAATGATCTCCCTACCATTCGTTGAAATCAAACTCGGCGAAGCCCAAGCACTGGAGGTTTGTCGCTTAGTTTGCCACTGTAAGTTCCCATTTTCTTTATCAACAGAGATCAAAAAAGATTGTCCTTCATGATCAAGGCTAAGAACCAATCCCTTGCGAGTAAGTATCGGAGATGCACCTAATCCATGATTCCCTTCAAAAGGTCCAATTGAGCCGCGTAAATCTTTTTTCCACACCATCTCTCCGCGGTGTGTGATCGCGAATAAATCTCCTTCTTCAAAAAAAGCATATACACGTTTGCCATCCACTACCGGAGTTGGGGCTGCCCAGCTGGAAAAGTCGGAAACTTAGCTTCGAGTGGCTGAATCTTGTTCGCACGTCCATAATTCTGTTCCATCCCTGAGCTGAAAACAGGATACTACCAAGGTTTCGTTGCTTTTACCCTTAACTGAAGTCGTAAAAAGGCGATCTTTCCAGCCCACAGGGCTTGACTGGCCAATTCCACCAATTTCAGTTTTCCACTTCAAGGAGTCGTTGGACCAGGATTTTGGTAACTCCTGGCCGATTGCATGGCTAGATCCATTGCCTCGAAACATGGGCCAATTCCAGTCGGGTGGCGAGTGACTTTCATCAGATACAATTGTGCAAATCCAAGTGATCATCATTGCGATGCAGGAGGCGGCGCTTTTCATTAAATCATGCTCTGTTGAAAATATTTAAGGGGCAAAGATGTAGCGGGTGACTCCACAAGGAAGTCACCCGCTTTGTTTTTTACTATCAGGGTTTGAAAATTTGGTAAAACCTGATGTTTGGGCTTTCAGAACCATCCGTCCACATCCATTCCCCGTCCCCTTGAGTCTGAAATTCGGGATCAGAAATTGAATTCCAAGTAACAAAATCATGCGTCCATCGAATTCTCAATGAATTGACTGAGTCAGCCAGAAAGCGAATACTCCATTGATCGAGCACTTTTTTCAAATCCAGGATTTTGATGACAGACGGTGATGTTTCATGAATTGAAAAACGAAGTTCCAGAGAGGGAGCAATTCCAAGCAATGAATCACTTGTATGAAATTCAGGATAGGTTCGACTTCCCTGCCCTCCGGCAGCCAGGCTCGTGACGGTGAATATCAATCTACCTGCAGCCATTCCTTGCCGAAGGTAGTCAACCGTGCTTGATTGGCTCAAATCCAAATCAAACTCCATCCAACTATCTTCAGGTATGAAATCTCCGGGTAGTATTTCATCCAGCACACCTATTGCGAACGGCTTTACATCTTTGGGATCCTCATAATTAACAGCCAAAGTGACATCCTCCAAATTCCCTTGATCATTCAATATAGCGGGGTAAGCATTTCTTTCCTCTTCACCATTCGCGATGAAGTCATCGGTTTCTTTCCATGAAAACATATCCAGACCATTCCTAAAACCAGTTCCAAATAATTCAACGGGGAAACCCTGATCTTCATCATCGATGCGCCCTGGAACCCCCTCAGGCAGGAAGGCTGCGACTGGGTCATAAGTCGGGTCATAATGGGCCTCAAAGTTGGAACCGGTCAGTAGGCGTAGTTTAACAGACTCAATCGAATAATGATCTGCAGGCAGACCAGATGGAATAAGCGGTATTGTATCAAATCCAAGAATGAAAGTACCGTGTCGTGTGATTCCAATCCCTTCTTGCGTAGCACGAAAGACAGGAGCCTTTGCTCTTTTGCCTGGAGTGACATTAAAGGGGTAATTCCATCGATCCATGCTTGGAGAACCGATCACAACGTCTTGAGCCCGATCTGCGACTAAAAGCGTGTCCAATCGAACAGCATCCAAACTCAGATGAGGGCCCCGTGCCTTGAATTCGATACTGATGCTCTCCAGCGACTTGCCTTCCAGATTCCAACTCCAATAATGAATGAGCGTATCCCCACGATTACCTTCCAAACGCCCAACCTCTCTGGACTCATCTGAGACCATGCGGACTGTCTCCCCTTCACTCTCATAACTCAGGACGACTTCATTCACTACCAGAGCACCCATGGATTTGGCTTGGAGCACTACCCTACGATAGGCACTGCCGGCATTGTCCTTAAGCGTGAAAACACTTGCTGCAGCCGGATTGTAGATATTTCCCGTACCAGTCACCATGCCTCCGGGTGTGCTTTGGGTAATGCTGCCTCCAGCATTGCTGCCGGCCACATCAGGTTCGTTTCCTTCAGCCCCGAAACCATGACTGAAACTTTCCCATACCGATACTTCTGCATCCGATCCCCCTGCCCATTCTGGAATTTCAAATTCCATGGCGGAGACTTGATTCATGGACAAGAGAAACAACGTATTGAGCCATGCAAAACAATTGCGAAAATAATTCATAATAAAAAATAATATCTATGTATTTTGGAATAATTTAGTTTTAAAAGGGGGTCTTCATTGCTGCCAAGTCAGGGAGCAATTATGGCTGGTAAGAATGTAAGAGGCACCTCGGTCAAAGCCTGCAAGTTCTTCTCGAAACCTGCCTATCTTGATCATATAAAGACCTTTTTCATTCAGATCTGTATCGAATTGAAAGATGCCATTTTCATTCGCTATTAATTCCTGATCATTGGCTTCAGGAGTGAATAATGTGGCTTTGACACCGACCAAGGGCTTATTACGAAAATAGGCTTGAACCTCGCCCAACTTTCCCGTGGGGACCAAGTCGAGATTGAGACGTGGAACCTCTTTCTTTTTAAAGTCATGCACCCATCTCGCATAAAAAAATGGCTTGCGTGCAGGGCTGCTTCCACGAGTCATGACAGGAAATCCAGAATGAGCACTCACAGAATCCATTGATTTTGCATCAATGGTAAAACCTTGTTTTTGTTTTTTGGGTTCCAAGGACTCTAACTGACCTTCACCGTTGATTTTCCAAGTATGTATCGAATCCAGACTGTCAAGGTATCCAGGGGATTCCTCGTAATCATCGCCGAATTCCCCAAATCGAATGATAACTTGACCCTTTTCATTCATTTCAAAATAAACGGAATGAGCCAGACTTACTTGGGAAGCAGTGAGGGTAAAAATAAATGTTAAAAATATTTTTTGAATTAAGTTCATATGAATTTTCATTGTTGTGTCGTTATGATTTCTAAACCTGAATTATCAATGAGTCGCCGATGGAGACTTACTGCATTGAGCATATCGAAAGATATGGAGGGGTAATAACGATGGTTTGCGGACTGTTGATGCTGGATTGCTTATTGTTGCTTTAATATCCAGCCAGGATTATCTGCGAGGTTTGACCAATGCCTCATGTCCTGCATTTCAGTCACACTCAACACTTCTGCGTGTCCATCTAACATGGCAGATACAGCTTTGTTTTCGAATCTGGGATGCACGAATCCAAATTCCTGAGGTTCCAAATCGGCAGACCAGTGCTTGCTCCAGAGCCTTTTGGTAAGATAGGGGGGTTCTACTCGATAGAATCCCTCGGCAATTTTATCGTCAAAAACCGATCTTGCGGAGCTGAACGCGAGCAGTTGTGATGGACGTTTTACTTCTGCCTCTTTTAAAACGCAAAATCGACCAAATTTTTGAAATGCATTTCTGTTAGGTGATAACACCATGTCATCTCCCCCGACGAAGACCGAATTGATTCCCATTGAAGGAAAAACGCTGGCTGCATATGTATACTCATCTTCGTTCCCCCTGGAGAATGAGTGAAGCAATGCCAGATTTTTATTTGCGTAGAGGATTTCAAAATTGTGGGCAAGATATGGAGCTAATCTCCAGGGATATCGAGCATTGATCGGATGATCTATGCTTTTACCCACCCGGTTACTAGCATGATGATTATAACGATATCCAGGGAGGAGGCGACTTTCGTAATCATCGGCATACATTCGATGCGCCAGCATCATTTGTTTGGCCGCATTGATTTCATTGATGCAGTAGGCTTTCGACTTTGCCTTTCCCAGAGCTGGCAACAAAAGCCCGACAAGAATGGCGAGAACAGCCGTGACCACCAATAGCTCAATCAGTGTAAATCCAGTATTGCTGCGTTGATACTTTATACTTCCCACATGGAAACGTTAACCAAGGCCCATGAAACGTGCTTTTGTTGAATTGTCGATTGCTTTCGATGGATTGCAGTCGTGTATATTCCTTATCCCCACATTGGAAACACCAATTCAACATTTTGAATGGAACAAACACAAATTTGGAAGTGGCTGTCATGCCTTCAATCCACCGCTATCTTCTATTTCACTAGTTTCGCTTGGTATTCACCCTTAACCATTTGCCAGGACTTCAGGGATATGCGACCAATCATTATCCTTGACGCACGATGCTTCAATCATTTCGGGATAGGGATGGAAAAACCGTTGATTACAAGTAAATGGAAGGTGGCGTTTGATTAACCCGTTCGTAAAAAAGGAGGTTTTATCATGTACACTTTCCAACATCTGCACACCAAAAGAAGTATTTATTTAGTCGAAATGCTTCTCTTGTGAATTGAGTGTCGGAGAAAAATTCACCTTTTTGGATTCTCCTTATCGATAACCTTTCTGTCCATCAAATCGTGGTAGTGTCAACTCTACGGGTTCCTGAAGTCCCATCGCTATTCAAGAATTCGTAACAGATTAAGTTTCGCGTCATGAAATGTTGCCTCTAACCGCTTTTCATCTTCGAATCTCGGCATAAATATCGACGGGAAAAAGCCATTGTATTTAAAAGGACGCCATAGTAAGCATTCATGATTGAAATGCGCTGCAAGACCTATGGTGACATTGCTCAATCCAGCGAGAAAGAAAGTTGGAATCGCGGGATGACTCCCATTTGGAATCAGCGGGTAACAAGTTGATAATTTCATGAAAAAACGCTCAAACACCGACATCGAACCATGGAGGTATGATACCATTCAAGGGATCTCAGCCTTCCTCGCAGTCGTATTCTGCTTCACTATCTTGGTGCCGCTCCAACTCGTCTGCGCGGAGGATATTCAAAAAGCGCAAGACAAACCCAAAGACGAATCGACGGCAGAAACAGGCGCTGCCGAGGGAGTTATCGAAGGACACTCGTTTCACGGTGAGGCTTTCAACGAGGGACCTAGACAGAAAGCGTATCTGATGGGAGGCACAGCCAACGTGACTTTTGATGTCTCCACGGATGACGCACTTGCCCAGCAATTCTTCAATCAAGGCATCGGTCAATTACACGGTTTCTGGTATTTCGAGGCCGAAAGATCTTTCCGACAGGTGGCCATGCTGGATCCAGAATGTGCGATGGCTTACTGGGGGATGGCGATGGCAAATTTCGAGAACGAAAAACGGGCGATCGGTTTCATCAAGGAGGCTGTAAAACGAAAAGAGGATATTAGCAAACGTGAACAACTCTGGATAGCCGGTCTGGATGAATATTTGAAGTCAAAGAAGAAAGACGCCAAGACTGCCAAGCAAAAATATATCCGCAACTTGGAAGAAATTATTCACGAGCATCCCGATGACATCGAGGCAAAAGCGTTCTTGGTCGTGCGGCTATATCAGTTCAAGGGCGATCTTCCCATTGCCAGTCACCAGGCGGTCGACGCGATTCTGGATCAGGTATTTGCCCTGAACCCCATGCACCCTGCGCATCATTACCGAATTCACCTATGGGACCGTGAAAAACCCGAGCGCGCACTGGAGTCCGCTGCGAGAGGCGGGCAGTCAGGCCCCAGCATCGCTCATCTGTGGCACATGCCCGGGCATATCTATTCCCGATTGAAGAGATACAGTGACGCCGTCTGGCAACAGGAAGCATCCTCACGAGCCGATCACGCTCACATGATGCGCGATCGCGTGATGCCCGACCAGATCCACAACTATGCGCACAATCAGGAATGGATGACGCGCAATCTGATCAACATCGGCCGATCACGTGACGCACTGGCGATCGCCGCCAATCTGATCGAACATCCACGGCACCCAAAATACAATACTGCTTCAAGGCGTGGACGCAGCGCCTCGTATGGACGGACCCGAATGTTCCAAGTGCTCCAGCGTTTCGAAATGTGGGACGAGCTGATCCATCTCAGCGAGACCATGTATCTGGAACCGACGAACCTGAAACCGGAACAGGACAAACGCATCCGCGCTTTGGGTGTCGCTTACTTCGAAAAAGGCGACTCACCCCAGCTTCTGGCCCAGCTTGTGGAGTTGCAGGGACGATTGGTCCAAGCGCAAAATGAACAAACTGAGACCCAAAACGAAGCGGCAAAAAAAGCCAAGGAAGCTAAGAAACCGGCGGCCGAGATCGATAAGGCCAAAGCTGCCGCTGGAAAAAAGTTCAACAACCGGATCAAGTCGCTCAACAACGCGGTCGCTGAACTGAACGCCTACGCGGGGTTATTGGTAGGAACGACCGAAACGTCGAAGACTCTGCTCGGTCAAGTCAGCGGCGTCGCAAAGGATCGACTCGCCAGACTCTACCTGCGCGCGGGAGATCACGAGAAAGCAGAGCGTCTGGCTGGAGAAGCGGTCGAATCGGCAAAGAACGAGGTCATACCATTGGCAAACCAGATCGACGTTCTCTTCCGCATTGGTAAGGAAAAAGAAGCGAGCGAAGCATTCGCCAAATTGCGCGAAATTTCCGGGGACATCGACGACTTGACGCATGCCCCGTTTCAGCGACTTTCGGAGATAGCCTCCGCTATTGATTTCCCATCCGATTGGCGAATCGAAAGGCAGCTTTCCCATGACGTCGGCATACGTCCATCGCTGGACAGCATTGGTCCACTGGGCTACACACCCACATCAGCGCCGGATTGGAACTTACCAAATGCCAGCGGGGAATCGATAGGCCTGAAGCAATTCCGAGGCCGACCCGTCGTGGTGATCTTTTACCTTGGCCAAAGTTGCCTGCATTGCGTCGAGCAGCTCACCAATTTCGCCCCCAGAACAAAGGACTTCATCGAGGCTGGAATTTCGCTGGTCGCCATCAGCACTGACGAAGTCAAGAAACTGAAGAGGTCCGTTGACAGTTTTAAGCTGGAAGACCTGGCAGAGATTCCGGTGGTAAAGGACTTGAAGCATTTCCTCGAAAACACACAAGTTCAAGGTGAATTCCCATTCCCGCTTGTTTCTGACGCCGATCTAAGAATCTTCAAGACCTACCGGGCGTTCGACGATTTTGAAAATCAACCATTGCATGGAACGTTTTTGATCGATGGTGACGGCTTGGTCCGTTGGCAGGACATCAGTTACGAACCTTTCAACAATCCCGATTTTCTTTTGAAGGAAGCGAAGCGCTTGCTCCAACTTCCAGTCACATCGGCAGACAGACTCGCCAGCAGCCATGGTGGCCGGCCGGAATTAGAGAGATAGGAAGTAGATCAGACTTGAGGAGGGACTTCTACCCGGGCCTTTTCCCATATCCAAGGTGCTTCGGTATTTATGCCACGCACCGAGAGAAAAATGACCAAATTCAGCTAGGCCCCCTGCTCGGTTTATGGAGGCAGGGCATTATTCAAACAAAAAACAAACCCATTACCCAACACCCAAGCAATGGATCAAAGTTCGAACCAGGGATACGCACTCCTGCGAAGCGAGCGAAGCTGGCAAGAAGACTTTCATTCCGCAAGTTGTTCACCTTCCTTTTCACAAAATTTTGGATGGATCAACTTGAGCTAAAACCAAAACATGAATTGACTTTGCGGATCAAATTGACCTGAATTCATGGACAATTACGGATGCATCCTTGTTACTGCCCAGCCTATCATGGAAAGGAAAGCGATCGCTTCGATCCAAGGGGCTCACAGGTCAAGTGCGATCGATTGTCAGGAACAAAAGGTCTCTAGTTCTAGTCTCGTCGCGGGCTCCCTTTCCTGTCATTCTATACCGGCAAAGAGGCGATATTACTTATGAAATCTTATTTTCAATCCCTACTTTTACTGCTGATAACAGGCGTCCCGTTTCTGACGACAGCTGCAACCAGTCAAACAGGTGATGGCGGTCAATCCTCCGGCTCCATTCCAAATCCAATACCTCTCTCTCAGTTCGACCTTCCTGAATTACAGGGCATAAGCATCAACCTTGAGGAGTGGTGCGTGGACGTTGATGCCTACATCTGTTTAAAAAAAGGAGTGCTCGAGTTGATCGCCTGTACAAAAGCCTCCAAGGAGCATGAATCGATTGTTGCCGTTAACAGCACAGCTAAACATATTCATACGGCACTTCTCCTTCTGGGCGCCGAGGCGGGCTCCCCGGCACAAAGAAAACCAGTCGACGATGAGGAAAATGTTTGGATGGATGTGCCTCCATCCGGAGCCCCTGTTGATGTGTTTCTTGTGTTCGATAATGAGGACTCTGCCAAACCGGTTGAGAAACCAATCAACGAGTTTATAACGCAGGAAGATGGAGAAATATTCTCAACGAATACATTCCTGTTCGCTGGTTCGATTTTACGTTCCGCTGACAATAACAGCCCTAACCATTACATGGCTGACAGGAGTGGAAACGTGATATCAATTTCAACCTTCGGCGATGAAGTGCTTTGCCTGCCCGGCCTCCACAGCCAGGTGAATACGGAACTGTATTGGAACGTCGCAGGCGACAAACTGCCCGATGTCGGAACTCCTGTCATTTTACGACTTCGGCCCCAAACCGATCCCGAGCATCCATCTGAACTCAGCACGAACCCTGCTTCGTCTGTCTCGGACATACCCCACGGAAAAAGTATCCGCAAGGTTCCAACCAAGGTCTTTATCCTCGCAGGGCAATCCAACATGGAAGGTCAGGGCGTTGTCACGATGAACCATCCTGAGTTTTACAACGGTGGCAAGGGTAATCTGGATTGGTCCATGAAGCATTCCAGCAGCGCCGAAAAAATGCGACATCTGAAAGACGAAAAAAGAAACTGGACCTCTCGAGAGGACGTCCAGATATCCTTCAAATCCCAGGGAAAGCAGCGTAAGGGAAACCTGACCATCGGCTACACAGGATACGGCGGTAATAGTCACATCGGCCCGGAGCTTCAGTTTGGCCATGTTGTTGGAGACTATTTCGATGAACCGGTTTTGCTGATCAAAACGGCATGGGGAGGCAAGAGTCTGCATGCTGATTTCCGCCCGCCGAGTTCGGGAGGACCTGTCGGTCCGTATTACACAAAAATGATTAAAGAAATCCATGTGGCACTTGAAGAACTCAAACATGACGATTACGAGCTTGCAGGCTTTATCTGGATGCAGGGTTGGAATGACATGGTGGCAAGCGACGCCATCACTCATTATGCAGATCATCTGGTCAACCTTGCCTTGGATCTTCGCTCTGAGTTGGGTATGCCGCAACTACCGTTTATTGTGGGAGAACTCGGCAACGGCGGCCCTGTCCAAAGGGACGGGAATATGGCTGATTTCCGACAAGCCCAACGCAACGGAACGGCACGCATAGAAAATGCCGTTTTTGTAAAAACAACCGCCTTTGCGCGCCCCAAGGAACTGTCACCCAATACCACACACGGACACCACTGGTTCGGGAACGCCGAAAGTTATTTTCTGATCGGTGACGCACTGGCAAGGGCTACAATAGAACTCATTGAGAATTAGTGTCCTGAACCTCCAGCAACAGCTCAACTGATTCCTTCGATTGATATCCTTGTTTGTCATCCTGAGTGGCTTAGGATTGTAATCAGAGACTAGAAAACAAATCCCTCTCAGATAATGAATTTAAAGCAATTAGCCAGCATGATCTTCGCTGCTGCGGCATGGTTCCTATCCGTCTCAGTATTTCCGATTAGCGGAGCGAATGCAAAAACAGTCATCCCGGATTTCACCCATGGTGGCAAGCCCGATGGCAGTCATGACTGGACACTTGGTCCTACCGGCGCGCGGGGGTGGATGCATGCATGGAAGCACACCGCAGATGCTCGCCAGATCTTGATCACCACAGTGGCAAAGGGTTCGCCTGCCGATGGAATCCTTGAAGTGGATGACGTGATCGTGGGGGTCGGAGAAACGCCATTCAAAGGGGATGCAAGGATACAGTTTGCACGCGCCGTGATGCAGGCAGAGCAGGAAAGTTCAGAAGGCATGCTCCAACTCACCCGATGGCGCGCAGGTAAAACCGAACAGGTCAGCCTCAAGATTCCCGTTCTGGGAACCTACAGTTCCACGGCTCCTTATCACTGCCGGAAATCTGCGAAGATCTTCGAGCGCGGGTGCGAGTCAATCGCGCGAATGGGGTTGGACAAGGTATCGATTCCCAACAGTATCAATGCACTTGCCCTGCTGGCCAGTGGCAGGCCGGAGTACCGCAGCTACCTTTCTGACTATGCCAAAAAGGTAGCCAATTATCGAGTCGATGCCTTTGCGACCTGGCACTATGGGTATGCGATCATGTTCCTCGCTGAGTATGCCATGTCAACCAAGGATCCATCAGTCATGCCCGGGCTCGAGCGTCTGGCTCTGGAATCTGCCCGCGGTCAGAGTCTGGTGGGCACATGGGGACACCGCTTCGCAATGCTCGACGGCAGAGTTGGCGGATACGGTTGCATGAACTCACCCGGCATTCCTTTGACGATCTCCATGGTCCTGGCACGTGAAGCCGGGGTCCACCACCCCGACCTGAATATTGCGATCACCAGGTCGGCCGGTTTCCTGCGTTGGTATGTGAACAAGGGTGCCATTCCTTACGGCGACCACATCCCCTGGCCAGGTCATGAGGACAATGGCAAATGTTCCATGGCAGCCATACTCTTCGATCTGCTCGGCGATCGCGAGGCAGCAACCTTCTTCACCAGAATGAGCATGGCGGCCTACGACGAGCGGGAACGAGGGCATACCGGTAATTTCTTCAATATCCTGTGGGCGATGCCCGCTGTGGCACGATGTGGTCCCCTGAGCACCGGCGCTTACTGGCGCGAACAGGCATGGTATTACGACCTCGCCCGCGGATGGGACGGAAGCTTCCGGTATCAGGGCTCCCCCGTCGGAGAAGAAGAGCATGATAAATACACACACTGGGATAATACCGGAACCTACCTACTGACTTATGCCTTACCCATGAAAAGCCTTTACATCACCGGCAAGAAACCGTCCGCGGTCCAGACCTTGACGGCATCCGAATCCGAGGAGGTGATTACGGCTGGGAGGGATTACTTTTCGACACGCAGCGGACTTTCAGGCAGGGAAATGGATCGCTACCGTTATGAGCACCGGAGCAAGAAGGAATTGCTCGCAGGTCTGTCCAGCTGGTCGCCCGCGGTTCGCAAGCGTTCGGCCCGGGAGCTGGGAAGGCGAGACGGTGACTTCATACCAATTCTCCTGAAACTATTGAAATCCTCCAATCTTGATTCCCGATATGGAGCCGTTGAAGCACTTGGGAGCCTTACCTCAAAAACGAATGAAACTGCGCGAGTGTCGGTCCTATTGAGCGCGCTGCAGGCAGATGACCTCTGGCTGCGCATCCTTGCGGCCGAGGCCCTCGCTGGAATCGGTGACTCCGCAAAGATTGCCATTCCGGACATGCTCAAACGTTTTGCGATGAGAGATCCTGAAAAGGACCCAAGGGGGATGGAACACCGCTATCTTGCCTTTGCTCTTTTCAACCGGCGCGGTGGACTGGTCGGACGATCACTCAAAGGGGTCGATCGAGAATTACTCATGCAAGCCGTTCGTGTCGGTTTACAAAATCAGGATGGTCGCGCACGAGGGAGTTTTGCATCGGTTTACCAGAACCTCGGCTTTGATGAAATCAAACCCTTACTCCCGGCTATCCACCAGGCAATTGCCGAAAAGGCACCCAGCGGCATCATGTTCGCAAGCGAAATCCGCATGAGCGGGCTTGAACTCTTTGCGAAGCACAGAATCAACGAGGGGATTGAACTGCTGGTAGATTACGCCCTCAATCAAAAAGCGCATGCCAGCGAAAAACGCATCGTCAAAGTAATGGAAATGCTCAAATCCTATGGCACACACGGAAGACGTATTCTGCCCCAATTAAAGGCCGCCGCCATTCATTTTGATCAAGGCGAAAAGAACTACCCACGCCACCTGAGTCGGGGAAAGGCAAAGCTTGTCAGGGAAACCATCAAGACAATCGAGACCTCGACGGATAAGCCTGCACTGATCTCTTTGAACGAGTAACTGGATACGAGAATGATCACACAGGAAAGAATCATTGCGTCAACCAGCGCGTGAGGAGTCGGCTTGAGGCATCGGTGTTATTGTTTATTCCAGAGCCTTGCCTTATAATGATCACATGCAATATCGAAAATTCATTTACTTGTCTGCATGCTGTATTGCACTCATCAGTTTCAGTGTCACCGCGTCCGATGCTGTCCTCACGCAACATGGCCCGGTGCAGGGAACAGAGTCGCGCGATGAATCGGTGGAAGTTTTCAAGGGAATCCCTTACGCAGCGCCTCCGGTAGGGGATCTGCGCTGGCATCCCCCACAGCCACCCGCTCAATGGTCTTCTGTCCGTGTTTGTGATCAATTTGCTCCTCAATCATTGCAGCGTGGTAAACGAAAAAATGCTAATCAAAGCGAGGATTGCCTGTATTTAAACGTGTGGACGCCACGTAAGCGTCACATTGAGAAATACCCGGTCATGGTTTGGATACATGGAGGAGGTTTCACACAGGGGTCTGGGCACAAGGCTGGCTACAACGGGACACAACTTGCCCAAAGGGGTGTCGTCGTGGTCACGATCAATTACCGGCTGGGAGCCCTCGGATTCATGACGCATCCGGAATTATCAGCGGAGTCACCACACGATTCATCAGGTAATTATGCGATTCTGGACCAGATCGAGGCATTGAAGTGGGTAAGGGACAATATTTCAAACTTTGGCGGGAACCCTGACAATGTCACCATTTTCGGTGAATCGGCGGGTGGAACCAGTGTTTATCTACTGACAGCAACACCACTTTCCAAAGGACTGTTTCATCGCGCGATCCTGCAAAGCCCCTGGCTCGATCCGAGTATTTTTCGCGATCTGAAAAATGAAAACGAAAACGGGCCTCCCGCTGAATCCATGGGGAATCAGGAAGTTCAAAAGTTATTCGAAACACCAGTCCCAAATGTGTTAGCGAAGCTGCGAGCCACACCGGGGGAAGAAATTTCAGCAAAGATGAAGAAGCGCTGGCCCGTAGTGATGGATGGTTGGGTATTCCCCAAGGCACCCCATTTGATCTACGCCGCCGGCGAGCAACACGATATCCCCATCATTATTGGAACCAATCGAGATGAAGGAACGATGTTTGGGCCCAGCAAACCCTTTGGAGGCACCTTGGACAGTTATCAGATCACGATGTTGGAACAGTTTGGCGAGTCTGGTAAAAAAATCGCTGATTTTTATGCCCCAGCATCCAAAGACGAACTCTATAAGGTGGGTGTTCAAATGATCACGGACACCTGGTTTGTGCAACCATCACGGGAATTTGCCAGAGCAATGAGTCAACATGGCCATCCGGTATGGATGTATCACTTCACCAAACCTGTGTGGGGTTGGATGGGGGCAGCTCATGCAGCCGAAATTGGATATGTATTTGGCAATTTGGAAGAACCAAAACCAGAAGACAGAAGGCTTTCAGAAGCATTCATGGATTACTGGGTGCAATTCGCCAAATCCGGCAATCCGAATATTGATCATCAGCCGGCATGGCCCTCTTACACGCGCAGCACAGATCAACATCTGGTGATGGATCAAAGGATCACGGTAGAGAGTGCTTTACGCAAAGAAGCCTGCGATTTGATCGATCAGGTTCTGAAAGAGCGGCGGAAGTGAGAGGCGTCAACAAAACGCTGCCCCCACTTAAGACGGCTATGATATGGCAACGAGTCGACCAGCTTGCAGGCCAACTGTCCATATCAACCAAACAAACGCCGTGGTGACTGAGTTATGAAGGTTTGACTGACGATCGGACAGCGAAACATAGCTTACAGATTTAGAAAGTTTATGAATCGATTGAGATATATTCCCTTTATCACATGGTTTTCACTTCTGGCATTGGCAAATGCACAAAACAGCAATGAATCACTCACTGCACAGCAACAACCATCCCGCCTGTCTGAAAATTTACGGAGCACAGTTGCAGAACCGACGCCAGAGGAGAGATCAGCTTCCATTGAAAATAATCAGAAGACATTGACCTCCGGCAAGTATTTTGTCACCCAGTCGTGGTCGCAGGAAAAAAAATATCGACGCCCCTACTATGTAAATGTACCCGAGTCCCAAAATTTGGAATCCCCAGACAAACACAAGAGATTTCCTGTGTTCATTTTCCTGCATGGTAATGGTGGAAACGCAATGTCTGCGATGCAGGGGTTCATGCGACGTCATGAAAGAATGGTCATGCATTATATCCTGGTGTTCGCCCAAGGCTACCGGGAGAGTTGGAATATAGTTTCTGAACGTTCAAAGGCGGATGACCTGGGGTTTATCGAATCCATAGTGCAGAGGCTGGCTACATTTAAGAACGTGGCTCCTGACGACTTCAGCATCATGGGAAATTCGAACGGAGCTGCTCTGGTCAACCAGATAGCAATCGAAACCAGTTTACCTCACATTCGAAACTACATCACAGGGGTCAGCCAGCTGAATGCATGGCAGTATGATGGTAAACATTTCAAAGCCAAGGGTGATCAAAATCAATACCACGCAGTGGCCACACCCATGAAAGGCAAACGTTTGATGAATATTTCAGGCACCGAGGACAAGCTAGTCCCCTATCATGGTGGCCCTTCAAAATTTATTCCAGCCAATGACGGTAAATTGAAGTTCGTTGCTGCCGAGGAATCAATATACCTCTGGGCCAGGGAAATGGGTTACATGGGAGAAAAAAAGACGCATCCAAGCAGCAAGACTGATCGTCTTGAAATCTTCAGCTACCTGAATGGGGACGTGGTTCATTATAAAGTGAATCAGGAAGGTCACGGAGCCACGCGAACAGTCACTGAGGATCAACTAATGAGATTTTTAAAGACTGAAAAAACCGTAGTGCCGCAATAAAATCCGTGAGGTTTACATGCGCTCAAAGAGGCACTTCCAGAGGCAAGGATTTCAATCTCATGTTCATGAATGATTTCCCCTTATTAATGAATGCAAATTTACAGTAAATTGGAAAACCATCAACTTTTCGACTCCCAATCCTGCCCGTCATATGTATAAAGATCTCATGAACAAACAGATTGCAGCGATCACCCTTGTAGCTCTCTTTCTCTGCAGAGCCACCCATGTAGAGGCCAAAACGGATCAACCCAACGTCGTATTCATCCTGATTGATGATCTTGGTGGAAGGGATTTGCCTGTTTATGGCAATCGATTTAATGAGGCGCCGAATATTGATCGTCTGGCAACAGAAGGGATGTTGTTTCATAACGCATACGCAGCACCCGTCTGTTCTGCTACACGAGCAAGCATTCAGTCAGGCCAATACCCAGCCAGAGTGGGGATCTTCGATTTTATACCAGGACACTGGCGTCCTCATGAAGAGGTGATCGTGCCAAAGCACCGAGTACAATTCCTGCCGAATCACATCACCACACTGGGAAATGTGATGCATTCTGCCGGCTACAAGACTGGATATTTCGGAAAATGGCATCTGGGGAACAGTAAGGAGCATTCACCCAACGCTCGTGGTTACGATGAAGCACATGTTTATGCAGGCGGCGGATTCTACAAACCGAAATTCAGACCGGGATATGAAACACAGCAAGGAGAGCGTCTGAGTGACGCCCTGACAAGAATGGGCGTAGAGTTTATCAAGGAACATCGTGATGAACCATTTTTCCTTTTTATTTCCCACTATGACGTACACGTGCAATTGGATGCTGACCACGATCTGATTGACAAATACATGGAAAAGAAAAGGGATCCAGATTATGCCTGCAATGCCGTCTACGCCGCGATGATCGAGCATGTGGATCGAAGTGTGGGCAGACTGATGGAGGTTTTGGATGCAGAAGGCCTCCAGGAGGAAACGCTGTTCATTTTTTACTCGGACAATGGAGGTGTCGATAATCGATTCGACAACATTCCATTGCTGGGAGGCAATAGTCGGAATGCATACCCAGATGGACATCCACTGAGATACATTGCCACTACGAACACCCCTTTAAGAGCGGGTAAAGGCACCCTTTATGAAGGCGGTATTCGGGTACCATTAATCGTTCGATGGCCAAACGAGATCCGTACGGGTTCCACGTCCAAGGCCCTTGTTTCAAGTGTCGATTTTTTTCCAACGTTTCTGGACTTGGTTCAGGGAGCCAAACCCGGGCAGCAAACACTGGATGGAATCTCCATGCTCCCTGCCCTGACCCAGAACAAATCCGATCTCGAACGCGAAATTTTCACCCATTATCCAGTATACCATCACGAGCAGCCGATGTCGGCCCTTCGTAAAGGTGATTGGAAGATCGTTGAAAATCTGGTGAACGGCAACTTCGAGCTTTATAATCTCAAATATGATGTCAATGAAATGACCGATCTCAAATTTAGCTACCCAGTGAAATTCGACGCATTAAAAAGAGCTCTGAGAAAATGGCAGGCGGATACCAAGGCACAAATGCCAACACCAAATCCAGACTTTGATCCCAGCAGAAGATATGAGTGGGGTAAGCATCCAGATCGTTGATTGTCCGTCACTAAAAAAGAAGTCAAACCTTGAGAAAATTTGCGAACGATCAATCAGTGCATGCTGATTTGCCTTGAGAAAGTTGGCAGGGAACCAAGCTTAACTCGTGACAGGAAAATAATCCTCCTAACGTGTTTGCTCGACTACCATCTGCAAACCAACGAGTCACGGGATCTGCAACAGACAGACTGAAATGATCATCAAAATCTCCCACGCTCGAGGCAACCAGCCGGGCTTGCCTTGTGTGTGGATAAGCAAAGCGGCCAAGGGATCGAAGACTTAGACTTTTGGTGCCATTGATTGAAGGGTCAATAATCTATAAAAATGCAGATACGAACATGGATGGCAGCAGGAATTGCGATGCTGCACCTGTGCCTCAGCGGTTGCTTCCATTTCATTCAAAAAGGAATTCATATCCCAATTGAAGAAGTAAGTGAGATCACGGCAACACTTTACAATCGTCCGGACAAAGGAGCGGATATCCCTGCCTTCAAACTACCGCTCTCCTTTCATTCGAGACTAATTAATCGTCTCAAAAAATCCACACCGCATCGATCTGAAATCGACTGGGCCGTCCTTGGGGAACTTCGAATCACAGTCAATGCAGAAATCGTATCACTACAGTTATTTTCCGCAGGAAACAAAGTGGTGTTTCACATAGACGGAGGCGCTTACGAAATGAATGGGCTCAAAAAGCTTATTCTGCTCATTGAGGAAGCCATGCGAGCACAAAACTGATCTGCAGCCATTGCCGTCTTACCCTATATGTAGAACGCCAATGCATTTTTTCTTTACCATCAGATAAACGCTCACACAGTCGTATTCCTGTCATTCAACTCACGAAGGTTGACTTCATCCGTCCCCGCTTGAGTGACCACCATTGGGAAGTCTCTAGCATCTGAATCAGTGTATTTGCACATATAACGTAAAGGACTGCGATCCCCGCAGCAGATTCATCAACCATCGCAATGATCGCACAGGGCACCCGATCTTGAATAAGGATCATTGAAGAAAAACCATGGCATCATGGGGAACGCATTTCCGGGAGAGTGGCTTACAGGGAGACAATAAGAATTCACAACACCATATCACACGCGTGAAATGCAGTCCGGGACCAATAGCGGTCATCAGGATATTTTAACTTCCCTTCCTTCGTTTGCTGATATTTGAGCAGCATCAATGATTCGTGCAATATTGCAGGCAGTCTCAATATCAAGAGGCAATTCAGTGCCACAATCAAGGGCATCGGCAAAGGCATCCATGAGAAGAAAATCATTATCATTATCAATTCTTATATTTTTGAATTCATTTTTTGGCTGGTCTTTGTAGTATATACCAACCTCAGGTCGGGCCTCACTTACCACCAAGGCTCCCTTTGTCCCGATCAGGTGCAGCTTGATTTCTCCAATATCAGGATGACTGGCAGCTCCGATACGACCAATGGCGAGAGAACCAATGACTCCATTTTCCAACACAAAAGACAGGGCGGCCAGATCATCAGCTTGGTTATCAACATTGGCCTGATGAAAATGGGTCGCCGTACTGGCAACAACCCGTTTGAAGGGTGATGTACATATGGAGTTAATGTAAGCCAGAGGGTATATGCCTTCAATTTGCAGTTCCCCCATGGGCTGAGTACCGACACCACCGTCAGAACCATCGGCATGAGCTTCCAATTGGCGATCTAGCCAATCGATGGGAGGGCTTCCCTTTGTTTCACTATCTTTGGGAGGTCCTGCATCTTTGGAAAAATAAAAATCACAATGAACCGCTAACAAATCTCCGATTGCACCTTCGCTCAGAGCCAACCGAGCTTCAATCAATGCGGGAAGGAAGTTACGATTCCACACCATCCCCTTGAGTCCACTTTGTTTTATAAGTTCAGATAGAGACTTGCACTCCTGCACATCAGGCGAAAGAGGTTTATCGACAATGATATGTAGGCCTGCCTTGACGGCGCGCATGGCCAAGTCACAATGCCGTTCAGCTTCAGAACTGATGACGGCGATGTCACAATCAAAATTTTTGAGACCCTGCTCTACGTCCCTGCAATAAGGAATCCCATGCAGATCGGCGTAATTCTGATTACGTTCATGCGTCCATTCGGGCCTGAGGGCATCATCCGCTACCGCCACCAATGCAAACCTGGGGTGTGCAGCGACTGCGTCAGGCAGATAAGCGTGCTTGATCACACTCAAGACCAATACTCGATATGTTTTTTTTCCTGGATCAGCCATCAACAAGCTCCTCCAGCAGCTCATGAATCCGTAATGTATCTTTCAAAGAAACATTCCATTCCCTGGCGTTTAAAATTCCATCTACAAATTCACTAACAAGCTCCATCAATCCATGCATGATGTTATTATGTTGTATACGTGCGGAAACGCTGTTTTTCCGGAAATGCAGATGGGTATTGTGATGATCATCTCCATAGGCAGCACCGGCTGACCCAATCAATTGGACACTTTCGTAAGCGACTTCGCCTTCGAAAGGATTTGAAACATTCATGAGAGCCATTCCATCGCTTGGGAATTGAAGATGGCAAAGGAGCGAATGCTTCGTCTCCACGCATTGGCGCATGCTGGGTTCATCTTGGAAAAACCAGCGAGCCAGATCCATTGGCCCAAACATGGCTTGCCTCAACGAGGCACCTTCTGTTGCCCAGTGGTGAAGCCGCATCAATCCTGGTTTTCCCAGCTTGCCGTCACGCAACGCTTCGTCAATGGGTTTAACCCTGGAGCTGAATCGCAAAGCATGAGCAGGCATTATGTGACTGTCTGATTTCATCAAAGACGCTAACATATGAATGTCGATCTTTTCCGGTTGATCAACCAGGCAGGGAACACCCAGATTTGAAATCGCATTCTCTGGCCCAACGATTCTTGCATCAGGGACAGTATCAGCGTCGTTGCACACATCAATGCATCGAAGGCGGCGTATCGCTTCTTCATAGAGGGATTTACGCTTCGGTTCCAGTTGTATTTCAATTTTGAACATCATTCGCTAGTGCATCATATCACGTCGACTCGTGTCGGGTGCAAACGATACCAAAACCATGCCAAATAGGAATATCAGACTGGTGATACGGCCAATACGAGCATAATCGCTTTCAAAAGCAGTCATCAATGCTCCAGTGGCAAAGATGGTCAGTGCAGTCAAGATACGACCAAAATTGAAGCTGACACCAATTCCAGTGGAACGAATGCTGGTAGGAAAAAGTTCCGGTAAAAAAAACGGGAGCCATCCGAAATAAAACCCGTTGAACAATCCCAGAAAAGCCGCACCGACGAGAAAGCTAAAATCGCCGGGAACTGTCATCCAAAACGCATATTGAGCAGTGAGCAAGGCGCCAAGACTGATGAGGAAATACATGCGTCGCCTTCCCATCCAAACCGCCAACATCCCTGCAAAAAAACTTCCAAAGATGCTCGTCAGGGAACGGGCCATCCCAATGTGGGCTTTGAGATCCTCTTTCCCAATCTGAGAACCGATTTCATCTGCCCATGGCATCATCCAATTGGCGCTGCCCCATCCTCCGATAAGTGGAATAGTGGCTAATCCGATTCCAATGAAAACGCATCTCAAATGTTCTCCCTTGAAAACAGAAGGAGAAGATTCGGATGACACTCCAGTTTGCTGTGATGATTGCTTCTTCCAGGCAGGTGATTCGGGAAGCAACAAAAGAACGCCCAGCCCAAGCAGGACTGGAACCGTATTTACCAGCATCACCCAACGCCAGGAGTCTGGGGTAACAGCATGGATGGCAGCCATGGAAGACATGGCAAAGATCCCGAGATTACCCGCCATGCCAATGGCGCTTGCCAATGCTGGTCGAAACTTGTTGGGCCACACCTCTGAAACAAGTGCAACACCATTTGGCCAGGCTCCTCCAATCCCCAGACATGCAAGAAATCTGAGGAAAAGGAGTTGGTGCGGACTTTGAGCAAACCAGGCGAGACCGGTAAAACCTGCAAACCAGAGGATGGATATTCCCAGTAATTTAGTTCTTCCATAACGATCTCCAAGTTTCCCAAAAAGATAACCGCCAACCGCGGCACCGAACAGGAAAGCACATTGGAACCAGGCATACCATTGAGACGCCATGGCATTCCATGCGTTGAGCTGCGCCAGTTCGGATCCAACAAGTTCACCAGCGCGTCGATTCAGATCCGTGAAGGAACCAAAATCCAGCATGCCTTGGCGCCCCATTAAATCCAATGAGGCGGCCCGCATGCCGAGGTTAGTCAACAAAATCTGCATGCCCCCAAAAAACCACGCTGAAAAAGCAGCCAATGTAACGCCTATTTGCGCCCGGCGAGATAAAGAATCAGATAATTCTTGTGTGGAACTGTGGTTGGACATGTCAAAAGTCTGATCAAAGAAATCATGTGTGGCCAGTCAAAAGGAAACTCACTTTCTGGCCCAAGAGAATTGCGTAAATCGCTTTACTTTCTTATGGTGTCTTGATGCCTGAAACCATATTTAAAGTCGGTGTCCTGGGGGCGACAGGATTTATCGGAACACCTTATCGCGAGGAAATCAAAGCCTGTAAAGAGGCTCGAATCATTACACTGTGCGCGCGACGGAGGGATTTACTGGAAGCGGCGGCAAAGAAAGACGGAGCTTCCTGCATCACTCACAACTGGCGGGAGGTCGTCACTCATCCGGATGTCAATATGGTCATTGTAGCCACACCCGATGTGCTGCATCACGAAGCGATCATCGCTTGTGCAAAAGAAGGCAAGCATGTGCTTTGTGAAAAACCAATTGGCATGCATACAGGAGAAGCAGAGAAAATGTGGGAAGCCTATCGTGAATCGACACCTCCACTCGGACATTTCGTTCCATTCTGGACGCGGTATGTAGAAGTATTCAGGCTGGCCAGGGAAATCGTCAATGCTGGTGAATTAGGTGAAATACGATCGACGGTTTTCCGCTGGCATAATCCGCGGCCTGATGACATGCCACTGACCTGGCGGGATGATCCCAAAATTTCTTCAGCAGGCACCATTGCCGACGTCGGATCGCATGCCTATGATGTGGTTCGCTGGATTATCAATGCAGAAGCCACGAAGGTCCTTGCGCATGGTAAAACATTGACTCCTGACAAACCTGACCTGGGAGCTATCAACCTCAGAGAAGCGATCGAAAAAGGTCAATCGGCCAGGGAAAATGAAGTAGCGCGCAAGCGGGGAGGAAATTTTGATTATGCTTCCATTAGTTGTGATTTTTCAAATCGAGCAACTGGTCTTTTTGTTTTATCACACACCAGCCATATGCGGAAATTCCTTGCTCCCGAACTGGAACTGCACGGAACCATTGCTTCCCTGAGTGCAGATCGCTATTCAGGAAAAATCATCATGACAAAAGCAAATAATCAACTGGAAACGCGCCATGAATTACCTCCATCTTTTGGTTTTAAAAATCGATTCAGTTCATATGTCTTCCCTGCATTGAAGCCGATTCTTGAAGGAAGCAAGAGCGATAAGAAATACCCCAATCTGGAAGACGGGTTACGCGCTCAACAATTTACTGATGCCGCCTATCTTTCTGCCCTTGAGGGGAAATGGAAACAAGTGTGAATCTGCTATGTTCCTTCGCGTCTTATCAAGGTCAGTAAAGCTCGCCCGCGCTTGCGGGTGAACATTCGGGATATTAATCTCTCTTATGACCTGCCCTTGTTAATGGCATGATCATGATCTCCGTGAGGGGAACGGCAAAAGATAACGCCGATCATTGTTCCCCATGAACGGGCCTAGTCTTTCAGTGCGAAAGCACATCACTGAAATTGGAACGATGAGAAAAAACCGAAAGAATCATGAGAAAACTTAGCCTTTCATGATAAATAATATCCAGAAAACCATCTTGAAATATACCATTGAAAAAAAGCAGTAAATGAGTAACTTGTATTCTAATTGAGTCGATTTGAATTTTTTGATTCCGACTGTTTTTTGACAAACCAAACATAATTGAAAAAACTTAAAAACCATTAAGATAAGATGAGCGAAAATATCATTACCAAACTTTTTGACGAATGGAATAATGCCCTGCAAACAGGGAACCCGAAAAATGTATCCGCACTTTATGAGACCAACGCCATTCTTTTGCCAACCGTCTCCAATAAAGTACGACACAACCATGAGGAAATTGAGGATTATTTTGTCCATTTTCTGGCTAAAGGTCCGCAGGGAAAAATAGATGAGTCGAACATACGTACCTTTGGTGATATTGCAATCAATTCAGGTGTCTACACTTTTACTTTCAAGGACGGCAACTCCGTGCAGGCGAGGTTTACATATGTGTATCGCTGGACCGGTCAACGCTGGCTCATTATAGAACACCATTCCTCAGCAATGCCGGAGTAACTCAATACCATATTTCTTCCATAGCTAATATTATGAAAAAAAGCTTAAGCCAGCTTCTAATCGCCGGAATGGCACTTGGGTTCATTGTTGTTGGAAATGCTCAAGACGCAAAAAAAATCGACTGGTTATCTTTGTTCAATGGCAAGGATCTCGCAGGCTGGGAAATCAAGAGCGGCAAAGCGGATTACCGTGTCGAAGATGGCATGATCGTCGGCAAGACCGAAAAAGGCAGTCCGAATACCTTTCTTTGCACGAAAAATCTCTACGGCGATTTCGAACTCGAGTTCGAAGTGAACTGCGACGCCGATTTGAACTCTGGCTGCCAGATCCGTTCAAAGCTGAGGGGAACGGAGTTTGGCGGGCGCGTAAACGGCCCGCAGGTGGAAATCGAACACAGTGGCTCAAAAGGCGCCGAATCTGGCTACATCTATGGAGAGGCCGCCGGAGGATGGCGCACACCCAAGATAGATCTCAAGCCGCACAAACACTACAAGGACGGCGAATGGAACCACTACCGGATCGTCGCCAAAGGCCCCGTGATAGAGACCTGGATCAACGGCCAAAAGATCACCAGGTTAGTCGACGAGGAAATCTACAGGACGCATCCAGAAGGCATCATCGGTCTTCAGGTCCACGGAGTGGGTAATCGCGGCCCTTTCGAAGTTCGCTGGCGTAATCTGCGTATCAAGACACTTTAAGTAACAGGCATTATTGTTAGTCGCCGGGACAGAAATTTATCTGTCCCGGCGTTTTTTTTTAGACTTTCAATGCATCGTAATATTTTAAAGATCTACCAGATGGAGAAAACCTTTATCCAGGCGAAGTAAAATGAAGAAATAAACCTTGAAAAAAATGCGGTTTAAACCATCATTTTACTATCCCATGAAGAATTCCTTGAGCCCCATTCGTTTTGGTATGCGATCAGGAACCCAATGGTTCTTGCGCGCTTTCACTTTGATTGAGCTTCTGGTGGTGATTGCCATCATCGCTATTCTTGCCGGCATGCTGCTACCCGCTTTGAGCAAAGCCAAGGAAAAGGCGCATCGAACCAAATGCCTCAGCAATCAGAAGCAGATTCTCCTCGCTACCCACATGTATGTCACCGATGCCGAAGATTACCTGCCTTACAGCTCGTGGAGTAGCGGCACCTACGACGTCGCCAATTGGCTTTACACCCGCAAGCGAGGGCAGAACCCCGAGCACGATGTGCGCTTGGGGCAGCTATGGAACTACATTCCATCAGGACAGATCTACTGGTGCCCGTTGGACCGCACAAATACCACTCTGTTCAAACAACGTGAAATGCAAGTTTCCAGCTATGTGATGAATGGTGCGGTCACCGCGTATGGCACCTCCCCCAATGGCGTGAAGTGGGGAAGCTTCAAGATGGATCAATTCAATGGGGAAAATTTACTGTATTGGGAGGCGGATGAGAAATTACCTTCCAACTGGGACAATGTGGCTAGTCGCCCGAACGAGGGCGTCACGGAAAGACACAACAGTGGTGCCAATCTGGCGATGTTTGGCGGTCATGTGGAATATTGGAAATTCAGCAATTATTACGAGGAAGCCGGTATCGGCGGATTTCGCGGCAATAGGCCTGGTCGTTTCTGGTGCAATCCCGCCTCCTCGAACGGCGACTGACCGCAATTCAACAAAGCATACGATTTCATAAAGCCAGCATATGAAAAGAGCAGAGACACTTAGGGCAATCAACTTTTATATACTGACCGGTGTGTGCGTCTTGTGGATGGGGTGCGGCATGGGGGAGAAGGATGAGGGATGGCGCACAAGCGACAGCGTGGATGGCGCTGCAGATCATTTGAGCGACGCTTTTAACGAGTCCAGCAATAATTTGAAAAAGCACGCCAAGGAAGCTTCAAATGCGATGCACAAAAAGAAGTATCGTACGGCTTTGATTTCGCTTCAGGAGATCAAGCTTTCCGGTGAAGTGGGATCGGCAAAAGAAGGCATGGCGGTTCGGGATTCCCTTGTGAATCTGGAGGAAGAGTTGATTTATGCGATTGAGAATGGCGATAAGAATGCTCAAAAGACCTACGACTTATTGAAGCGAGTCAATCGTAATTGATGCTTTGGACGAGAGGAATAGAGGTGTTGATAGATACTCTTTTGGATGACACCTCTTTCTCATGAATAGCGGGGTCTCCTTTCCTGATCCGTGACCTACTCGGAAAGATCTCGTTCCAGTTCAATGAATGCAGACGACTACCAGTAGTCTCCCTTTGGGCTGTTTTCTCAGTTATGCACAGGGCCCTGATTGCCTGCCCCCCTATGAGTATTGAAAGCATGCATCAATCAACTGAGCGAGGCATCCAATCCCAGAATTAGGGGAGGATTCAACGTCGAGTGAAACACACATCTGCATCCTTTGGACAATTCAATTGTAAAAATACCTGTGCAACAGGTATCTGTAACATCCAGAGAGTTGGTGCAAGCATCTTCAAGAAACGACAAAATTAAAACCTTGTGAATGCATGACCTCGCTTATGGGCAGGAATCAATCTTGCTTGTGCGCACTGCTCGAGAAACAGAGGCGTACTTGGAGCTACCCTTGCTGCTACTGGCGAATCCAACGAGCGTTTAAATTCGTTTTGTGTATTCGTAATCATGCCATGCAGAACGGATGGAAAAACAACTCTTTTTACTCAAAAAAATGTATATCTTTCTTCTCAGAAAGATCCGGATCAGACACGCAGAATCGAAATTGAATGAGTAATCGCATTTTTGAGCAATGGAACCCATATTCACACATGGTAGCGTCAATACTCAGGACGCAGGTAAACGGCGAGATCATATGAAAACCAAAACGGGAAAACGCATCGCCCCTATGAAGTCCAGCCTGCTGGCATGGATGAGGATGAGTATCACCTGTCTCTGTTTTGCAGTATCGATGCATCGTGCGATGGCTTCGGCGGATTCGGTCGTCGTCTTTAACGAAGTACAATATCATCCTGCTGCTGAAGGAGTCGAGTGGATTGAATTACGGAATCTCATGGGCGTAAAGGTCGATCTGTCCGGCTGGAAATTGGCAGGAGGAATTGAACTCCTATTTGAAGAAGGAACTGGCATTGAGGGCCGCGGATTGCTCCTGGTGGCCGCTGTCCCCCTGCATCCAGACCTGAAAGGAAAAGATGTCCACCCAACAGCTTTTACCGGCCGTCTGGACAATGGTGGCGACTCGATTCGCCTGGAGAACAACAGTGGACGCATCATGGATCGCCTCGATTATCAGGACGACGGCGACTGGCCGGTCGGAGCGGACGGTTCCGGCGCAACTCTGGCAAAAAGAAAGGAGAACACAGCTGAAGGAGGTCCACGGAACTGGCGGGCGAGTCTGGAACTGGGCGGCACACCCGGACAGCCAAATGTTCGAACACTCGAATCTTCTCCCTCAGAGTTCACTCTGGTTTCGCTGGACTCCAGATGGAGATTCCTCACGGAATCGGATCCGCCACCAACTCGCTGGCGGGAGTCCGATTTTGATGATCAGGATTGGACAGAAGGAGCTGGTGCCTTTCATGCAGGAAAAGAATGGACAGGTTCTGTGGGTGGAGGCCCATCCGCGTATTGGCCCCTCGACGCAAGCAGCGGAATCCGGGCCCGAAATCTGGCGGGTGATATCGACGGTCGCTTGCGCAACGGACCCAGTTGGGTCACGGACTCGGAGCGTGGACCTGTGCTGGAATTTGACGGCATCAATGATTACGTAACCACCGGAATCAGTGTTCCACAGATTACCCTGGAAAATGATTTCACCTGGTCATTCTGGGCCTATTCCATGAAACCGGGAAACGTCAATGTGATCATCGGCAACCGATACAATCCAGATGGAGCGGATTTTTCCCCCAGAGAGTTCATCAAATTCACGAGCGCCGCATTCGAATTTCATCGCTCCTCATCCAGTGAAGATATTGACTACCCCGATTTCCCTGTGAATGTCTGGGCGCACCATGCGGTGACGAAACAAGGACCTCGATTGACTTATTTTCGAAACGGCATTTCCATGGGAGTGCAAGTTATTTCCAGCGGCTTGAACCATCCTCAGCCCCTGTATTTTGGTGGAGATCAGGACCGAGAATCATGGAAAGGACGACTGGACGATGTGGCAATCTGGGAAACAGCCCTGCCCTCGGAATCGATCCAGGGCCTGGCAGATGAGACGCTCAAACCCAATACCGCACCGACGACCACGGGAGGCGTAGGAGGCCTCGGCACAAAACTGACCGGCGACAGTTCCACCGCCTACTTCCGAAAACGATTCACATTCACCGGAGCCCCGGATCGAACGACGGCTTCATTCCGTGTCTTGGCTGCAGACGGTGTTGTACTCTATCTGAATGGAATTGAAATCCATCGTGCCAATTTACCGACGGAGGAAATCAATCACGCAACGAGGGCAAACGAAGTGGTGCTCCAGCCCGCATTGAGTCAGACGTATTTTCTTACTGAAGGTGCACTGCGTGTTGGTGAAAACATCCTCTCCGCCGAAATCCATATGTCGGAAGCAAGCCTTGAAAATCTGATATTCGGCCTTTCGCTGAACACAATCACAGCACCGGTGGACCCCAGCGAAGCAGTGAGCATCGCTTTCAACGAAATCAGCCCTGCATCTGACCCCTCTTTCCGAGCAGAGATGGTCAATCGATCCAGCATAACGGGTGAATTCAAGGGCCTGGAGATTCGTTCATCGAGTGGAAGCATCAAGGAACTCTCGAACATTTCGAGTCTGTCTTCAGACGCCTGGCATTCTCTTTCCGAACAAGAGCTGAATTTTCGTCCGACGCTCGGTGACCGGCTTTTTCTAGTGGATACTGTTCGCGGCTTGTTACTGGATTCCGTCAAAGTCACAGACCGACTTCGAGGACGATCCTCCCAGCATGACGGACGATGGCTCTACCCCTCTGAGGCAACATTTGGAAGTGCAAATATTTTCGAATTTCATTCGAATATTGTGATCAATGAAATCATGTACCATCCTCGGCCGCTGGTAGCAACCCCGGGCGTCCCGGAAACGGTAGATATCACACCACTTGTGGGATGGGGGGCAGACTGGCTGTTCAACGAATCTGGCCGTGACCCAGGCTCTGATTGGGCATCCCGCAGGCATTCCTTGAGCGGCGACTGGAAAAAAGGGAGAGGATTGATCGCCTGGGAGGCGGGATCGTTGCCATATCCCGTGGACACCTTGCTCACTCGCCCATCACTGAATGATCCATTCGTTGTCACCCACTATTTTCAAACCGAGTTTGATGTGACTCAGGAACAGTTGGCGGTTCTTACAGAGATCGAGATGATTCATTTAATCGACGACGGAGCGGTTTTTTATCTGAATGGGTCGGAGGTTTTTCGATATGGCATGTCCGATGGTAAAGTCGATCATGACACGCTGGCGATGCGTGGAGGGGAAGCCACTCTCTCATCAGCTGTTTCCATCCCAGCGGAGCTGCTGCATGTCGGATCTAATCAAATATCAGTAGAGGTACATCAAACATCTTTGAACAGCAGCGATGTGGTCTTTGGGTTGATGCTCAACGCAGTCGAGGAAATTGTTCCAGCGATTCCAGGCCTTCCATTTCGTCGGTCAGACAATCAATGGATCGAGGTATGGAATCAAGGGGATGTCTCAGTGGACATGAGCAAATGGGTTTTTGACGACGGGGTGCGATTTGAATTCCCATCGGGAACGGTTCTGGCTCCGAACGAATATTCCATGGTGGCTGGAGATGCGCATGCGTTTGCTGAAGCCTATCCTGCCATCCCTGTGATTGGTCAGTGGAGCGGATCGCTCTCTCGCCGTGGAGAGCGACTGCGACTGAGCGACGCCTACGGCAATCCGGCGGATGAACTGTACTATCTCGACGATGCACCCTGGCCAGCGATGGCAGATGGAGGAGGCTCCAGTCTTGAATTGGCGGATCCTCGATCTGAAAACCACCTCCCCGGGGCCTGGCATCCGAGTCAAATCGAAGGACCCTGGCGCACTTATACCTACCAAGGCCGAGCTACGCAGAGCCCCAACGATCCCACCATCTATCACGAATTCATTTTCGGGCTATTGGATGCAGGTGAGTTCCTGATAGACGATATCAGCGTACGTCAGGATCCAGAGGGTGCGAATACGGAACTGATTCAGAACGGGCATTTCAACAGTGGAGATGCAACGCGATGGCGAATGCTGGGAAACCACAGTAACTATGAAGTGATCGATGATCCGGAGGATCCGAATAATCGTGTTTTGTGGGTCCGAGCGTCCGGTGCCACAGAGCATATGAGCAATCACGCGGAGACAACACTGAAGTCAGGCCGTTCATTTGTATCCATCTCATCCAACAGGGATTATAAAATCAGTTTTAGAGCCAAATGGCTGGGTGGTTCAAACCAACTCAATACACGACTCTATTTCAACCGACTCGCCCGAACGACTATTTTGGATGCACCACAAGATGGGGGCACACCAGGTCGGCTCAATTCCGCCCATGTATCGAATGCCGGACCAACTTTCAGTGATCTTCGCCATGAACCAGCCATTCCCGTCGAAGGTGAATCCGTCCATGTCTTTGTCAAGACAGGTGACCCCGATGGCGTGGCATCCGTTCAATTATTCCATGCGGTCAATGGGGACCCGTTTCAGATGACATCAATGCACTTATCTGTCGCAGGGGAATGGTCAGGAAAAATACCGTCGCAAGCATTTGGCGCAAAGATACAATTCTACGTCGAAGCGACGGATCATCTCGGCATGACAACGGCTCACCCGGAGGGAGGAAGCACGTCCAGAGCCATCGTGCCATACAATGATGGTCAAGCCGACCTTGACCTTGGCGCCTGTCAACCGATGAATCTCCGGATTGTCATGACCGACGCCGACACCGAAAAGCTCCACCGCCGCACCAACGTCATGAGTAACGATCGTCTAGGGTGTACAATTATCGTCGACGAACGTGAAGTCTATTACAACTGCAGCGTGCGGCTCAAGGGAAGTGAGCATGGCCGCGCAAAGAATGTTCGGGCGGGTTTCCTTTTACGCTTTCCCGCAGATCAACCCTTTCTGGGGGCACATCGGACGGTGGCCGTTGATCGATCGGGTGCAGGTGATCAGTTCAGTCAAAAAGAAATCATGGTCAAGCACGCGATCAATCACGCTGGAAACATTCCCGGCATGTATGATGATCTGATACGAGTGATTGCCCCTCGATCCCAGCATACCGGCTCAGCCATGCTACTGAAGTCTCGATACGACGCGGAGTATCTGGACAACCAGTTCATCAACGGTAGCGATGGTGCGATGTTCGAATACGAATTGATCTACACACTGCGAGAAACAACGGGCGGTGTCGAAGGGTTGAAGCTGACGCAGGACGGAGGAACACACGGAGTACCTGTGCGCAATCTGGGCGGTAGCAACAAGGAGCTTTATCGCTGGCACTGGCTGGTGGAGAACAACCGCGATGCGGACGATTACGGACCCTTGATTGACGTACTGACGGCGATGGGGCAATCGGGTCGGACCTATCAGGAGGAGATGGATCGACTACTGGACGTTGACCAATGGTTGCGATCATTTGCCATTCAATCCTTGTTTGGTATCGGTGATAATTACTCGAGTGGAGCCCGCCACAATGCAATCATCTACATCAGGCCTTCAGACGGAAAAGCGTTACTTTTTCCCTGGGATATGGATTTTACCTTCAATCGAAATGCAAGTTCGAGCCTCACGCCAAACACGGATCTGAATCGATTGATTTCAGCCAGCCCGAAAAATAAGCGAGCGTTCTACGGACACGTCTGGGATATTGTGGAAAGCACTTTCAACGTGGATTACATGACGGAGTGGGCCGAACACTACTCCTGTTTCCTCCCCAGTGAAGATCTCACTCGGTTTCTTTCCTATATCAATACTCGTCGCAGCACCGCCGTGAATGAGGTCAATCGCATCATTGCGCCGACGAACTACAGGATCACGACGGCTGACAACGTCAGTTCGCCCGAAAAGGTCGCATCCATACAAGGCCGTGGATGGGTTGACCTGCATGAAATCCGCTCGGCGAGTGGCGCTTTATTACCAATGGATTGGGTCAACGAAACAACCTGGCGAGTGCAGGTTCCCATCGACCCGGGCGAAAACATCATTTCACTCTCAGCTTTCGATCGCGCAGGTAAGTCTCTGGGAACCGACTCGGTGCGTATCATTGGAACCGGATTGTCCGCGCTTGCCAGCATGGAAAACCTGGCTATTACCGAAGTCATGTATCACCCTGCTGATCCCTCGGAACGGGAGCGTGCAGAAGGCATCTTTGACGGGGAGTCATTCGAGTTTGTCGAACTGACTAATATCAGCGATCGAACGCACGTGGACTTGACAGGCACAGCCTTCACCTCTGGGATTCGCTTTGCGCTGCCATCGTTAGCGCTCGAGCCAGGACAACGAATCGTCGTCGCCGGGAACTCCAAGGCATTTGAAACACGATATGGGAGCACTCTCCAGAAGATCGGCAATTTCCATTCCGCTGAGAGTAACAGACTTTCAAACTCCGGAGAACGCTTGACTTTGTCCGATGCAAGCCAACGTGAGATTGCCTCCTTCGAATGGAGCGACGAAGCTCCCTGGCCTGAGGACGCGGATGGAGACAGTTATTCATTGGTATTGATGACGCCTTGGATAAGCGATCCAACATCCCCTGAGAGTTGGCGAACCAGTGCTGATTCCGGAGGAAATCCGGGTGGAGACGACGCTATCCGTTTACTGAGCTGGATGGCAGAGCATGCATTAGTAGGCTTGGATGGCGATCGGGACAGAGACGGCCGAACGGAGTTGCTCGAATATGTCTTGGGAAGCGATCCTGATATCCCTGATCCATCCTCTGCATTTGATATTAAGTTAGAATCCCTCCAGTCAGACGGCAATTATTTAACCATTGCCTTTGAGCATCGACTTGGAGCTGATGACTTTTTAACGATACCTTTGATTTCACACGACTTGAAAACGTGGACTGAGGACGTTGAATATGCGGGAAGAACCAATCTTGGAGCCGGGATGGTTTTAATCGTTTACCGTGCAACGCTTGACGCCTCGCCCTTCGCCCGCCAGTTCATTCGGTTTGAAATGGAACCACTGGTACGCGAGTAGAGGGCACAGGTTGTTGTTAAATGAGGGTGTTTCGTTTTTTCGAGTCGGTAGGGCCTCCATCCATCGGAGACTCTTGCCATGGGCCATGCCAATTACCAGAGAAGAACCGAATGACAGATGGTCGAATTTTTTCTTTGAAACGCGGGCCACTCAATCAGTCCTTGCTTTGGGGCAGGTGTATTGCATGTTGACCACATGCAATCAGCAAGCAGTAAACCTCTGGATTCCTTTGTCCATTTTCTGCAGACCATGGACGAATCGTCCTGTGAACGTCTGGGTGATATTTACGATGAAGCGGTTCATTTCGCGGACCCTGTCAATGAGGCCAGCGGGCTGGGGCAAATGGAGACGGTTTATCGAGACCTGTTCAAACAGCTCAAGCAAATCACCTTCAGAACAATGGACCAGACAGCGGGCGATCCCACATCCTTCATTCATTGGGAAATGTCCTACCAGTTTCGCGGGAAATCTCGAAAACTCCCAGGAATCACCATGCTTCGATTCAATCACTCGGGAAAAGTGATCCTGCAACAGGATTATTGGGATGCATCGAAGGGAGTTTACGAGGAATTCCCCCTGATGGGAGTGGCTACCAGGACTCTGAGGAAGATCGTTCGAGTTAAACACCACCGCGGCGTCTCATCATAGTCGCCAGAGTCACGATTGCTTACTCAAGAGCGGTCGAATCTCTCGAGACAAGCGCGTCAACAAGACAGCCGCGGCCATATTGGAGGAACTATCCGCGTCATTGATCCTGCCAAATGGGACATGGCAGGATTCCAGGGTGCGATGTGAGCTGAGATTGCAGACTTGCCTGCCAGCATCCCCCCCTGATGCTTCACGATTCATTCACGTATGACTCTTCTTGGAGTCGAGGTGGGAGAGGTGTTGTCCGATGTTGTTTTTTCAGGTGGCAAGGATTTAGTGAAATGAGTGTATTGTTTCTCATGTTTATTTTGCTGGACTCTGAAACATTCCAAAAACAATATGATCATATCCTTTGAACGTGTGTCCAAATCTATGCATCAACGTACTCTTTATTTTTTAATACAAGTTTCCTTAGTCGTCTCCTGTCATGCAGCCTCCTTGAGGCTGGTACAAGATCAGGAGGCCCAGACCATTTCCGTACAGCGGTTGAACAGCCAAAAGCCGCTCCTGGTGCAGAACGCTCGTTCGGATCATCGGCCTTATCTGCATCCGATTGTGGCACCCGACGGCAATGGTGTTTTGACTCAATACAGCCCGGGACATCATAAGCATCAAACAGGCGTCTACTGGGGATTTACCCGCGTCAACGGGCGTGATTTTTTTCACAACCCATCCAATGGCTATTGGCAACTACAAAAAGCAGAAATACTGGCAGGTGAAGGCGAGGTAGTGCAGTGGGAAACAATTTACCATCTACTGGATGAAGAAGGTGAATCCATGATGGAGGAATCTCAAGTCTGGTCCATGAGAGATACGGGTAATGAATACCTGGTTGACCTCGTCTGGACAGGCACGGCACACACGGAAGTGACCATTTCAGAATACAAATATGGAGGTCTCTTTGTGCGTATGCCATGGCTACAGGGCAAGGAAGGTGAAGTCGAAAACAGCGCACGACAGAAAAATCAAAGAGCGGAACAGAAACGATCTTCCTGGGTGAATATTGGAATGCAAATCGATGGGCGCACTCCCGAAGACTGGGGTCATATTGCCGTCTTTGACCACCCATCAAATGACGCCTACCCCACCCCCTGGCGTGTCGACGGGCAATTGGGGGCCGGCCCATCCGAAGCGATTCTCGGGGATTGGACCATACCGGCCGGGGAGAGCAAAACATACAAGCATCAGTTCGTTGTGTATACCGGGCAAATGAACGACGTTCGACTCAACGAGCAATGGAAAGCTTACTCCGGACAAAATTACGATTTTGCGGCATGGTTGCAGGCCCGAGCAGAGGCCAAGGAAGCCAAATTCCTGACCGGTGAGCAAGCGATTGAAAAGATGACAACGGCAGAGGGTCTCGAAGTCAGCCTGGTGACTTCTGAACCACAAATCACGCAGCCAATGGCATTTTGCTATGATGATCGGGGACGACTGTGGATCGCTGAAAACCGGGACTATGAAACAAGGCGCTCGGGCTTCTCGAATGACGGCAAGAGCCGCATCCTGATTCTTGAAGATATTGACGGTGACGGCAAAATGGACACGAAAAAGGTTTTTCTTGAAGGGGTTCCCTTTCCTTCCGCCATTGCGGTTGGTTTTGAGGGGCTCTGGCTGGGGGCACCACCCAATCTGATGTTTGTTCCTGATCGTGATGGGAATGATCAGGCCGATGAAGAAATTGAGATTCGATTGACTGGGTGGGGCATTCGAGATCGCCATGAAGTTTTAAACAGTTTTATCTGGGGCCCGGATGGATGGCTTTACGGCTGTCAGGGGTTTGCCACACCATCCACCGTAGGCAAGCCTGTCGATGGCGGGCGCGTATTTAAAAAGGGGGATCCATTTCCAACCAGCCAAGAGGTTGTCGATGGTCAGTTCATCGATGGTGGCGTCTTTCGTTATCACCCAATCAAAGACCGCTTCGAAATCGTAGCGCATGGTTTCAGTAACCCATGGGGTTTGGATTTTGATGACAACGGTCAGGCATTCATTTCAGCCTGTGTGATCCCTCATGCCTTCCATGTGGTGCAGGGCGGTTTTTTTCATCGGCAGGGTGGATTACATATTCATCCTCATGTGTATTCTGATATACAGACCATTGTGGATCATCGACACCGCTCAGCCCATGGAGGAGCCCGCATTTATTTAGCGGACCTGCTTCCAGAGAAATATCACCACAAATTTTTCATGGCCAATATTCACGAGCATGCCCTCCTGGCGGACAGTTTGGTACACAATGGCTCCGGTTTTATTGCGAAACATTACGAAGATACAGTGCTGGCAAATGATCCGCAATGGATCGGTTTTAGTCTGGAAATTGGACCGGATGGTGCCGTCTACATGCTCGATTGGCATGATGGAGATATTTGTGGGAATAAAGTACACGACAAGGACACGGGTCGTGTTTTCCGTCTCGCTCCACCAGAGACGCCTTACCCCACTCATTTCAATTTAAAGGATTTAACCAACCAGGAACTGGTCGATTTACAGTTCCACAAGAATGACTGGTATGTGCGCAGGGCTCGGGGGATCCTGCATGAACGGGCCAGCAAGGGAGCTGTCAACAAGGAAACTCACTTACAGCTTGTAAAACACCTTGAAAACCAGTCGGATCCGGGCCGGAAATTAAGAGCCTTGTGGGCCTTGCATGTAACTGGCGGGGTCACGCATGAAAACCTGATCGACCTTCTGGCAAGTGAACACGAATATATTCGAGCATGGGCCATCCAGTTACTATGTGAAGACATGCATCCGGGGGATACAGCCCTTGAAAAATTCGTCTCCATGGCAAGGAAAGATTCTTCGCCCATCGTTCGCCTCTACCTTGCTTCAGCACTGCAGCGCGTTCCTGTAGCAAGCAGCTGGAAGATCGCCACTGGTTTATTGACCCGAAGCGAGGATGCAGAGGACCACAACATACCCAAAATGATTTGGTTCGGAATAGAACCGCATGTCACAAAGGATCCAAGCCGCGCATTAAAGCTCGCAAGTGAAAGCAAGATCCCCATGTTAACACGCTTTATTGTCCGAAGAGCAACTGCCGGGCAACTGTTGAACGAAGTCGTCAGCGCGATGGCGCTGACCAGATCATCTGAAGTTCGCAGGCAGTATCTGGAAGGAATGCGGGACAGTCTGCTTGGGCAGCACGACCTGACACCTCCAAGGGGCTGGAAGGATATCGAATCAGAATTACTGAAAGATGAAGCACTGAAAAGGCTGGGCCTGCAAGTGGGCCAATTGTTTGGTAATGCTGAGGCAGGAGCAACTCAACTGGCTGAATTGGTCAATCCCTCCACCCCCATTGATCGGAGGATAGAAATATTGAAGATCTTCGGCCAGGAAAGTTTCCCTCCGGCATTTGACGCGATTTTTGCCGCGCTGGACAACAAGAATCTGCGCTTGACCGCCTTGAGGTCTCTTGCCGTTTATAGGAACGGGGCCATCGCCAAAAAAATTGTAGATAACTATTCTGAATATACAGATGAGGAAAAATCTGCGGCTTTGCAAACCCTCGCGACTCGACGTAATACAGGCAGCTATCTGCTGGCCACATTAAAAAAAGAAAAGATTCCCCGCAGTGATATATCGAGTGTGATTGCCCGCCAATTAAGACGCGTCCTGGGACCTTCGTTCATCGACTGGTGGGGTTCCATGGAATCCATGACCAAGGACAAACAACTGGCGATGGATCGTTACAAATTCCTGCTCACCGACGCATACATGGCGGGAGCGGACCTGACAAACGGGAAGGCTCTGTTCTCCGCTGTCTGCGCAAGCTGCCACAAGCTTTATGGAGAGGGTGGAGAAATTGGCCCTGAACTCACCGGCTCGAACCGGGCTGATCTGGAATATATCCTTACCAACATGATCGATCCGAATATGGAGGTCGCTGATTCCTACAAACTGGTTACCATCAATACACGAGATGGACGCACATACGCAGGCAATATTTACCTTGAAGACAATCAACGTATCACGCTTCGAATAGTAGGTCAGGATCTTGTCATTCCCAAAGCGGAGATCCTTTCCCGGGAAACTTCCCCATTGTCCATGATGCCCGAAGGCATGCTTGATGCGCTCTCCGACCAACAAGCGCGTGACCTCATCGGTTATCTGAAAACAAAGCATCCTATTGAATGATGAAGCTTTGGAACATTGCCTGCATTTGGTTGATTTGTTGTCATATTGTGCGCGCCGACGAGCGCCCCAACATATTGATTTGCATTTCGGATGATCAATCATGGGCGCATACAGGTGCCAATGGGGATCCAGTGGTTCGAACGCCTGCCTTTGACCGAGTGGCCAGGGAAGGCCTTCGCTTTGTTCATTCCTTTTGTGATGCTCCAACATGCGGTCCTTCACGCAGTGCCATCCTGACCGGGCAACCCATTTGGCGACTGGAGGAAGCGGGCAACATCCACAGCACTCTCCCGGCCAAATTCGCGACCTATACAGGCGAGTTGCAGAAAGCAGGTTACAAAACGGGATATACCGGGAAAGGGTGGAGCCCAGGCAAACTCTCCCCCGGTGGTCGCAGTGAGAATCCGGCAGGAACACCATATGCCAAACGAAACTTGCAGCCGCCCTTCAAGGCCATCCGAAATACTGACTATGCAGGTAACTTTGATGATTTCCTTGACGCAGTGGAAAAGGAAGCACCTTTCTGCTTTTGGCTGGGCACAAGTGAACCACATCGTGCCTATGAAAACGGATCTGGAAAACGAACCGGAAAAGATCCGGCCAAGGTTATTGTTCCTTCGATTTTCCCTGACAATGCCATCGTGAGAAGCGACATCCTGGACTATTACGTTGAGGTTGAGCACTTTGATTTGATGGTAGAGAGGGCCATCGCCTCTCTGGAAAAACGAGGACATCTTGACAATACGATTGTGGTCGTTACCAGCGATCATGGCATGCCCTTCCCTCGCGCCAAAGCCAGTCTTTATGACTGGGGATCAAGGGTCCCTCTGGCTATCAGGTGGCCGAGAGGTATTCGCAATCCGGGCCGTGATGTAAAGGATTTTGTTAATTTGAGCGATCTCGCACCGACATTTATTGAGGCAGCCGGAGCAGATGTTCCCAGTATGATGACGGCCAGCAGCTTGATGAAAATATTTTCCGGTCAAAAAATGAATGATCGCGGTGCCGCCTACATTGCCATGGAGCGACACGACGGATGCCGAGAGGGTGGTAAGGGGTATCCCTGCAGGGCTGTCAGAACTCAGGACTACCTTTATATCTATAATTTCGAGCCAGGCCGATGGCCTTCGGGGTCACCCGACCCCCGTGTGTGCGCCCGCTCGATTCCTTTTGGTGAGATAGATACGTCGCCGACCAAGTCATTCATGATGGAGAGTCGCATGGAACACGGTATCGCGCATTTGGCAGAACTCAGTTTCGGGATGCGACCTGCAGAAGAACTCTACGATTTGAAAAAGGATCCAGAACAATTGGCAAATGTGGCAGGGTTGATTGAATATTCCGCGATACAACATGCCAGACGACGCCAATTATTTGACCATTTGAAGAAAACACGTGATCCACGAATTGTGGGTGGAAAGGTAGAATGGGATCACTATCCCTATTATGGGCGCATCTCAACGCCCGGCTGGAAAGTCGCTGAAAAGAAGGACTGAAAAAGTCTCGCGTTTTTATGACCATCTTCAAAACGATCCTCGCCTTTTTGCTTACTCTGACATCCATGATGGCCGGACCAAACGCCATCATTGTTAGTGAACATGAAACCCCATACAGATCAGGAAGGTTTGAATGGCTGAATGTATTTACAGATCAGCAAGGTGAGATTCCAGCAGGACAGGAGAAGAGCGGTTACTGGATGCTTCAAGTGGCCGAAGACTGTGAAAAAGACTTTAGTCTCAGGCGCTGGCTTCGAAGGATTGACAGCCCCATTACCGAACCTTCCAATGGGGGAAGCGCCGCCTTGAACAACAACCAGGTCAGCTGCTACCTGAGTCATTATTACGGCACAGTTCAAAAAGGACCCATTGCACTTCAGATCTGATTTGGTGGTCCACAAGCAATAATCTGTGCCTATGATGTGTATGTAACCAAAAAGTAAGAGGAAATATGCTATGAAATCACGCATCCGCACTTATCTGGCCTTCATCGCCCTGACTACCTGTCTCATCCAAAGTCAGGAAAACCCAGACGCTCGCCCCAACATCGTTTTCTTCCTGGTCGATGACCTGGGTTGGACCGATCTGGGTTGTTATGGAAGTAACTTTTATGAAACCCCAAACATAGACAGCTTTGCCATGGATGGTGTGAAGTTCAATAATGCCTACGCAGCCTGCCATGTTTGTTCGCCGACTCGCTCCAGTATTCTGACCGGAAAATATCCGGCCCGTAACAAAATGACAGATTGGATTCGTGGAAGGAGAGATTTTTCTTTTCAGCAATACCTCAATGTAAAGACTGGACAATTCCTGCCATTTGAAGAAGTTACCCTCGCTGAAACGTTGCGCAGCCATGGCTATGCGACCGGGGCCGTTGGGAAATGGCACTTGGGAAAAGCGCCCTCCACTCCAGACAAACACGGTTTCGATTGGCATGTTCCCCGTCATTGGAACGGTGGAGCGCCCAATCGAACTTTCTACGCTCCGTATGGGTTGGAAGGGCTTGAGGACGCACCCGATGGTGAATATCTGACAGATCGACTGACGGATGAAGCCTTGGGTTTTATTGAAAACAATAAGGACCAACCATTCTTCCTCTACCTGGCCCACTTCGCCGTTCATGACCCCATCCACGGCCGCCCTGACTTGGTTGAGAAATATGAAACAAAATTAAAAGCAAACCCAGTTCAAGGTAATCAACCATATGTGCTCGAGGGAAATCCGGATGCACATGAGCCTCTCAGTCGTGATCATCTGGACGAATTAATCGATCAAGAGGACTGGAATGGCTACGGGGTATTGCCTCAAAGCACCGTCAAAATAAAACAATATCAGGATAATACCCAGTTTGCAGGCATGGTCGAAGCGGTTGATCAGAGCTTTGGTCGTATTCTAAATGCGCTCAAGAACTGGGGACTTGAAGACAACACGATTGTTATTTTCTCGGCAGATAACGGAGGCATGGCAGGCATGAACGTCGGGAATCCGAAACGAAAAGTTTCTGAGGATCAACTCGACATCGCTTTTTCCACATCGGTCTTACCATTGCGCGGCGCCAAAGGCTGGCTTTATGAGGGAGGAGTGCGCGTACCCTGTATCGTCAAATGGCCGGGAGCAGGCAACAAGGGAATGGTGTCTGAGGAACCGATCATCAGCACCGACTTTTATCCATCCATCTTGGAGATGGCAGGATTACCTTTGGCACCGGAACAACATCAGGATGGCGTCAGCATTGCCCCCCTCTTAACAGGTCAGCAATCATTGGATCGCGATGCCATTTACTGGCATTTCCCCCACTACAGCAACCACGGCATGCAGCCTCCAGCGGGTGCGATTCGAAGCGGTGATTTCAAACTGATCGAGTATTTCGAAAATTATAATGTGCAACTTTTTAATTTACGCAAAGACATCGGGGAGCAGCGGAATCTTGCCGAGCGCATGCCTGAAAAAGTCGCTGAGCTAAGGGCAAAACTACGAGCCTGGCGAAAAGATGTGGACGCACAAATGAATCAACTCAACCCAGATTACGATCCTCTGTCCGGGATTTAGTCTGAAAAAAATCATTGGCAAAGCGGTCTCTCCTTCCTTGAAGTCGCGTCTGACTCCTTCGAATGGAAGGATATCGCTTTTTCAATGATCAAATAAGAATGAAATCGCCTCGGGTATCCACCCGCTATCCCATCGGTGGTCCCGCGGTGGTTCCATGACGTAGCGGTGAGGAACACCTTCTTGAACCATCAGCGCATGGAGTTGCGCTCCTCCCGAAGTTCTGACGACACCATCGCAATTGAAATAAAACAAGCGAGCTTTGTTCCCCAGATCTTTCCCTCGGGTTTTCAATAGATTGGAAAGTCGGTAAGCTTGAAAATTTGAGGCACTTCCGAAACGCTCATGCATTCGCGATTCCAGATCGTACCCTTCTCCGTAAGGCCCCATGTCTATGCGAATCCCAGGATCCCAGGCAGCGACCTTGTGAAACATCTTTGGATGACGTAACAGCAGGCTCACCGCCCCCCTGCCCGATTTACTGAAACCAATCAAATACCGTCCTTCTCGGTCTACCCGGACCGGGTAATGAGCTTCAATAAATGGAATCACCGTTCTCATAAGATGACTTTCATCCTGCTTGTCAGGGTTTTCATCGTGATCGATATACCAGGGTTTCGAAGTGAACGACGGGGACGCACATATGATTTCATACTGGTTGTGAACATTTAATGCATGCAACTCCATGAGCCCGTCGCCATGCTTGAGAATTCCGTCTTCGTGTACAGGAAGAACAAACAGCGTTGGGTAAGGTTTTGATGGATCAAAATCATCAGGCAGCAAAATCCGGAGTGATGTCTTATGTGCTTGATGAGGTGATTTCAGCGAATGAACATGAATTTGGGTTTCACCGGTTTCAGCTGCCTGCCCAAGAAGTACATCACCGCAAGAAAAAAGATTCCCGATCAATATTAACTTTGAAATCTTAAGATAAAGTCCATAACAGGAATACCGATCGGTCAAGGGTGTCACCATGGATAAAACTTTAATCAACCGTCATGAAGTCACAACCAGAATATGCCTTCTTCTGGTTGAAATCTGTCTACTGAATATCCTGATTGAATCTGCGTTGGCGACGATGGCCGTTCCCGAGGATCAACCACCTAATATCATTTTCATTCTTGCCGATGACCTTGGTTGGTCTGAACTGGAATGTTACGGCAATCCATTCAATGAAACACCGAACCTCAATCGTCTCTCTCAGGATGGAATGCGGTTCACCGACGCTTACGCGGCTGCACCTGTATGCTCTCCATATCGCGCCGCACTCCTTACAGGCAAGCACCCGGCACGCATTGGCATCCTCGATTTTTTACGCCCGGATTCAATCAACGCACTGGAAACTTCATACATGACTCTCCCGGAATCATTGAATGAACATGGCTATGCGACTGGTATGATTGGTAAATGGCATCTCACCGGATACGCCTACCATGGCGCAGCACGAGAAATACGCCCAGGGGATCATGGATTTGACTGGGACTTCGGAGGAGAAATCAAAAGTGTTGGCAACGGTGCAAATTTCTGGCCCTACGTCTTCCGCGATCAACCCATACCTTGGATTGACATTCCCGACAACCGGCTTGGAAAGGAAGAATACCTCACCGATCGACTGAATGTTGAAGCGGTTGATTTCGTGCAGCAACATCGTAACGAGCCCTTTTTCCTGCTGCTCAGCCATTACGCGCCCCACACGATACTGAACGGTCGTCCGGATTTGGTGGAGAAATACAAGGCAAAGCATGCACCGGGGAAATCCACTCGCAACCGCTGCTATTTATGTGAAGACAAGGGGCTGGGAAGAGGCGATCCAGAACATCATTGGGCAGGGGACCATAACCCACATCTGGCTGCGATGCTGGAATCGATTGATGAAGGCGTAGGGATGCTGATGGAGAAGCTTGATGAGCTTGATCTGACAAAGAACACGATTTTAATCTTCACAAGTGACAATGGAGGCGAGACCAATGTGACTTCAAACACACCACTCAGGGGTGGAAAAAGTGAACTCTACGAAGGAGGAATCAGAGTGCCTTTGATTGTACGCTGGCCAGCATTGATTCCAGCTGGAGTAACGTGCAATCAGCCAACACAAAACACCGACTTTTACCCGACACTACTGGATGCCGCCAGCATCAGGAAACCTTCAGGGGAGATTTTTGACGGAATATCCTTACTCAATACCTGGGAAAACCCGCAACAGCTTATTTCCAGAGATTATATTGCCTGGCACTACCCATTGGAACGACCTCATTTTCTGGGAGGTGTCTCGGCAAGCGCCATACGATCTGGCCCTTGGAAGCTAATTGAACATCTGGAAAGCGGCTATCTCCAGCTTTATTCACTGCACAAAGACCCAGGTGAAACAACTAATCTGGCCGAATCTGAAGTCGCCATGACATCCAGATTACATCAGGCATTAATCGATTGGCGTGCCAGCGTGAGCGCCACTTCTCTTCCTGCGTCAAATCAATAGACAAAAACTTAAATCTGTTTCAACCCGCAAGTCTTTGATTGTCAATCAAGTGATTTTCATGTTTAGATAAAGAAGATCTGATCCCATTATGAAAGCAAGAGGCACCCATCTTTCCCTGATATTCATCTTAGTATTATGCTCAGGTTTATATGCTCAAGAAAACTGGTCAAGATTTCGCGGACCCAATGCAGACGGAGTTGTTGATAACGATCCCCGCCTGCCCACGAAGTGGAGTAAGACGGAAAACATTCTCTGGAAATCGGACATTCCCGGCCTGGGCTGGTCCAGCCCGGTCATTTGGGGTGACAAAGTATTCCTTACAACCGTCGCCAGTGATGGACAGTTTGAAAAACCCAAGCCCGGTCTTTATAACGGCGAAGGTCGAAAGGAAATACCGGGCGGCATGCATCGCTGGCTGGTTTACTGCCTGGATATCAACACAGGTCAAACACTTTGGAAGCGTGAGGTACACAAGGGCACTCCAACTGTGGGACGTCACCCGAAAAACACCTATGCATCGGAAACCCCCTGTGTTGATGGCGAACGTCTTTATGCACTGTTTGGAGATCTTGGACTGTACTGTTTCGATCACAACGGAACACCACTCTGGGAATCTCTGATTCTGTCTCTTATACACATCTGACGCTGCCGACGAGCGATCTAGTGTAG
>OLHY01000008.1_pt1 | contig 61140 bp, 48 predicted proteins | sample 1609411 | NCBI WGS metagenome assembly OLHY01 (sample SAMN05416817, study PRJEB24817) | seawater metagenome | isolation source: Sea water | place: Canada:Atlantic | collected 2013-07
GCCTCTTGTCTCGTGGGCTCGGAGATGTGTATAAGAGACAGGCCATAGGCGGCTACTCCTTCCTTACTGAAAAAACTGATGAACCAGGTGATTACAAAAATGCCCGCAGCAACCGTCATCATATTGATCGAAGCCGGTATTCCCTGTCTGGCCAACTGTCCCCATGCTGAGAAATTCGGCTTCCATCGCTGAAGTGTCAAAGGGTATTTCAGCTTGGAAGCCGATACCCTCCATGCCAAATAGAAGCATCCCAGGGCTTGGATCAAAACGGTCGCCAGAGCGATTCCGCGAATGCCCATGGCTGGCAATCCAATCCCGCCGTACATAAACCATGGATCCAGAATGAGATTCAGAACAAATCCAATGATCAGCAGATTGCGATAACTTTTTGTATCGCCCTGAGCGTTCAAAGTGGCGTTCAAGATCGACTGGCCAATAAAGAACAGAGAACCTGTCAGGATGCAGTTCATGTAAGTCAGGGTGATATCCAGATACTCGCCCTCCGCCCCAAGTAGTCCAAAAAGAAAAGGAAACGATAGGAATCCTGCCATCATCAGTATCACGCCCGTGCAGAGACTGAACATGACCGACTGAGTCGCCATGTCTCGAGCGCCCTCCAGATCATCTGCTCCGAGCGCATTGGATACAAGGGCCGTGGCTCCTTGTGAAATGCCGGCGCTTACTGCAATGAGAATGAAAAATACCGGGAAAGAGACGGATAATGCAGCGAGCGCATCCACGGACAACAATCCCGCAAAATAAGTGTCTACCACATTGTACATCGTGTTGAAAAAGAAGCCAACACTGGCTGGAACTGCCAGCCGTTTGATGAGTTGAGGGATCGGGTCGTTTGTTAAATTCATTCCAGTGCGTTTTGCCGGTCATGATCTTGAGGGTCTGGATGGGTATAACAAGCGGCTTTTTACATCTTCAGGATTTAAATTTGTCATATTGTTGAATACAGTAGGAAGCAATCAATGATTGACCTTAATCTAAGCAAACGTCTGGGCGAAGCTTTGGATCCATTGGCTGTGATATGGGTTCTGCTATTATGCATTGCCTGGCGATTTCGAAAACTCAAGGAACACAAGACGAGTGCCGTTGTTTTTCTTCTGTGGACCCTGGTATGGTGTATGGGAGCGACTCCCTTGTCCGGTTGGCTGCTGGCAAAGCTCGAGCGACCCTACATGGTGGACGATTGGGACGCACTTCCCAAGGCGGATGCGGTCATTTGCCTGGGAGGGGGGCTGTTTCCGCACTCGGGAGAAGCGCTTGGCATCACGGCCATTGATGCTTTTGATCGTTATCTGACTGCATTCGATTTGATGGAATCCGGTAAAGCGGACAATCTCGTATTTGGAGGAGGTGATTATGAGATCAATGGAACCATCACTTCTGAGGGGCAATTGCTGAATGAGTGGCGAACGAGGTGGGGTATGGTCAAAGGCGAAGTGCATTTTCTGGACAACTCCTACACGACGCGTGATGAAGCGGTCAGAGTAGGTGAACTTGTCAAAAACAAGAACTGGGAAACCCTTTATCTGGTGACTTCTGCCTGGCATATGAAGCGGGCCGAAGCCGTTTTTCGAAAGCATGGAGTCAAGGTGCAGCCAGTGGGGTGCGATTTCGAAGGGTATGCAACGACTGCGAAAAAGCGAAGATGGAAATTGTTCCCTCAATCCGGTAACTTTCTAAAAGTATATAAATTTGCCCATGAAATGGTAGGTTATCAATATTATCGATGGCGGGGGTGGATTGAATGAACTTCGAGGAACTTGATAAGTTGCCCAAAAGCACCTTGCTTGCCCTGTTGAAGGATGCCTTGGTGAAAAACGGAAGCAGCCCATCACTCACATCGTTCAAGCGACCTGACACCCATCAACTTGTTGAGGTAATTGAAGCAGACAAACTCAAGCTTTCGCGCGAATTGCACGATGACCTTTGCCCTCATCTCACCTGCCTTGAGATGGGCCTGCACGCCATTCAAATCGATGCGTCCATGACGGAAGTGGAGAGAAGCGAAAAGATAGGCAACCTCCTCAAAGTGGTTCAAAATGCCCTTCTTAAAACCCGGACGATGATCGCATGGTCCGATCTCTCCCATATCGAAGAAGCGGGTTTGCCTCAAGCGATCTCCAGTTGGGTGAATCTGATGAACTCTGTGATCCCCATGGAATTGAAATCTGTTGTGTCTCATGATGACATTGCTCTGCATTCGCCGACGGACGGTGTGCACATATATCGCATCGCACAAGAATCCATACAAAATGCGATCAAGCATTCAACAGCTTCACTCGTTGAAGTGCGGCTTGAGGTGCAGGGGGAGGATCTGTTATTGACTGTGCAGGACAACGGGAAAGGGAAAGTTGAGGACGGGCAGTTGGGTGAAACCGGTTGCGGTGTCTCCAATATGCGATTTCGCAGTCAATTGTTGCATGCTCAACTGAGTTTTTGTGAGAATACACCCCAAGGTGTGAAAGTAATATGTCGCATTCCATCGGTGATACTGCACGCCAATTAAATGAACCAAGCCTCACTTTGAATTCAATGCTTTGAACCATGGTCAAGACCGAACCAGAACCCATCCGTTCCATTTTTGTTGTCGACGATCATCCTCTGACTCGTGCCGGAATCAGGGAATCGATAGATGTGCATGCATCATTGACTCTCATAGGCGAGTCCGACAATGCGGATGATACACTTGAGAAAGTTCAAAAACTCAAACCTGATTTGTTGATCGTTGACCTGACTCTGCGCGGACGCAGTGGCTTGGAACTCATCAAAGATTTAAGGAAAGTTCAGCCTGAGGTGGAAATACTTGTCTTTTCCATGCACGAGGAAACCTTTTATGCAGAACGTGTTTTGAGGGCAGGTGCGCGTGGATACGTCATGAAATCTGAAGGAGCCAAACAGCTGGTTGAGGCCATTCAAACCATACTGAAAGGCGAAGTCCATGTAAGTGATCTTGTTGCCAGTAATTTTTTAAATAATTTAACTGGACGGAAAAGGAAGACTTCATCTTCACCCGTGAGCCACCTGACAGATAGAGAGCTGGAAGTCCTGGCCCTCGTAGGAAAGGCGCGTGAAAGTCGTGAGATTGCCAAACTTTTGAGTATGAGCGTCAAAACAGTGGAAGCCCACAGAGCAAGCATTCGTCAGAAACTCGATATCAAAACAAGGGCAGAACTCGTTCGATTTGCGGTGCTTTGGGGCGAAGACACCAAGATGGATGGCATCACTCAATCATGATGAATATGCTTTTTGTTGATAGTAAGTGGTAACCCTTGGTTCCAAATAGTGGTAACACGGATTGATGTTCATAGGCACATTCATGCATGGTCCTTCTGAGCAACCCAAAAACTCATTACAATATCTCAATATATAATAGTATGAACCAACGTTTGAAAAAAACGAAATTAGGTGCTTTCACGCTCATCGAGCTGCTGGTCGTGATTGCAATCATCGCCATTTTGGCGGGCATGCTGTTGCCGGCATTGGCCAAAGCCAAAGCCAAAGCACAGAAAATCAAGTGCGTCAGTAACCTCAAAAACGTGGGACTCGGATTCCGCATTTATGCAACGGATAATGGTGATCTTTATCCAATGCAAGTGCCTGATGACCAAGGTGGTTCTGCCAGTGCTGTCGATCGTCGCACAGGTGCAACTCAGGTATGGAGGCATTTCCTGTCTCTCTCCAATGAGTTGCAAACTCCAAAAATCGTGCTTTGCCCCAGTGACGGTCTAGGTCGTGTTGAGTCCACCACTTGGAACACCAACCGTATTCGTTCTTCACGTGACAATGTTCAGGAAGCTTTCAATGCTAACCAGAATATCAGTTACTTCGTAGGATTTGATGCAGACGAAACCCTGCCACAGAGTCTTCTGTCAGGTGATCGTAACATCACAAACAGTGATCGTGCTCAAATTGATGACGGCGTTGTTTTCCAATTCCGCATGCGCGCTCGTCGCACAGACGCACGTCCATTGCCAAATCCAACTCCTGGATATGACAAAAACATCCATGATCTGGCCGGTAACGTTGCAATGGGTGACGGCAGTGTTCAAGGATTCAGTAACTCCAAACTTGGTGTTGCCATCCGTGACGTAGGTATTGAAACTGTCCAACTCGCCGTTCCTGGTGACGAAGACTTCCGCGGACGTTGATCTAACGTAATCGCAAAATATCTTTCAGAGCGCTTCGGTCTTACCGAAGCGCTTTTTTTTGTCTGGTTTCCTGGCAGACACGATGGTTGATCGCGCAAAAGAGTTATCCGTTGATCAATCGGCGGAAAGTTGGTTCGATCAGAGGATCCTCAAATTTGAAGCCGCTTTCCATTAGTTTGGCCGGGTTTGCCCTGCAGCTTGCCAGAAGGGTTGCGTTTCCCATCTCTCCAAAAAGAATCCTGACCGCAATAGAGGGGATTTTAAAAAAAACGGGTCGCCTTACCACTCTGGCCAATGTTTTTGCAAAGGTTGTAAATCTGACTGGATGAGGGCTGGTGCAATTAACCGGTCCACTCAGATTGGTGTTCGTTGCCAGCATCTCAAGACACCTTGTCACGTCATCCAGAGACACCCAGGAAACCCATTGTTTGCCTGAGCCTAGAATAGCACCACCTCCAAGCTTGAATATGGGAAGCATTTTCTTCAATGCGCCTCCATTTTTTGAAAGTACGAGGCCGAACCTTAATGAAATGGTTCTCGTTGAACTTGAAGTCAATGGGCCAAGTGCTCCTTCCCAATCTGATGCTAGATTACCCAGAAAATCTGTAGCTGCCGTCGAAGATTCGTGGACAATCTCATCACCGCAATCACCATATATGCCTACTGCTGATGCGTTCACCATCCAGGATGGTGGGGAAGAAGACGACAGAATGGTTTTTACCAGAAGTTCTGTGGATTTTATGCGGCTTTGAACCAACGAGTTCTTTTTTCTCTCCGTCCACCTGCCTTCTGCAATATTTTCTCCGGCAAGATTGATAACACCGTCAACGCCACTCAATGCTTTGGGGTCAACGTTACCTGACAAAGGGTCCCAGTGAAACAATCTTGTATTGTCTGCTGCTGTGGAGTCCCTTGTCAATCCCACTACTTGATGTCCTCTTCGCTGAAAATGAGTTTGTGTGGCAGAGCCAATCAAACCGGAAACGCCTGTGATGAGTATCTTCAAATGTCAGTTTGCATTTATCATCGATACCGGCTCAAGGCATCGACAACTCGATTGGTGGAGTATGATTTGTTGAGGCAGTAGAAGTGAAGTCCTGGAACTCCTGCGTCAAGAAGTGCCTCACATTGTCTTACCGCATGCTCAATGCCGAATTCTGTGGCAGCTGCATCGTCTTCAGCGAGATCATCCAAACGATTCATCATGCTCTTGGGTATGCTGGCACCGCAAAGTTCAGTAAATCTCTTGATTTGCCGTGTTGTCAGCACTGAAAGGATACCAGGAATGATCGGTTTGGTCATTCCTGTCTTTTTGACAAGGTGATCACGAAACCGGAAAAAGTCATCATTATCAAAGAATAACTGAGTGATGATGAAATCAGCTCCGGAATCAACTTTTTCTTTCAGCCTGTCCCAATCAACCTCTCGACCTTCTTTGCAGGCAATATGGCCTTCAGGAAAACCAGCGACACCAATGGAGAAATCAAATTCGGAACGAACAAATGCGACCAGATCTTTCGAATAAGTAAATCCGCCCTCAGTGGCTTCAAAATCTCCTTTACCTCCCGGAGGATCTCCACGCAGGGCAAGGATGTTTTTTATACCTGACTTGTTTGCCTCGATGAGAACCTGATTAACATCTTCACGTGTGGCATTGACACATGTGAGATGACTCATGCACGTCAACTGAAAGTCCTTCTGGATACGAGACACCATTTCAAGGGTTTTCCCGCGTGTACTTCCACCTGCCCCATAAGTAACTGAACAGTAATCCGGTTGAATCTTCAACAATTCAGGGAGTGCCGTATGAAATAACTGCGCTTCTCCTTTTTCTGTTTTAGGAGGGAAAAATTCAAAGGAAATAGCCGGTTTACCGGTCGCGATCTTATCCCTGTGAATGTCCTTGATATATTCCATGCAAGTTCAGACTAAATCCGTCCTCAAGCTCTCGCAAGTATCTTTCAATGCAAATGCAATTTGTACATGATGGAAAAAAGCAGGGAAAATCCATGGCACTGAAATAGCACCTTCGATGAATCATTCTGACGTAAAAAGGGAACTCACACCGGCTTATTCAATTGTGCCTTTGCCGCACGGAAGACACTCAGTCCGCTCGGAGGCACATGGAGAGACATTTCATCCTCAAGTTGGACCGGAAGTCGAAGCTCGCTGTGTTTATTTCCATCCCATGCGTATTGAAGAGAGAATAAAGAGTTCAAGGAAACCGCTTTGCCTCTGGGATATTGGGCTTGGAAGTGCAGGGAATGCCATCCACTTGATTCGTGAGCATGAGCATATCAAGGGTGGCATCGAGTTACACAGCTTTGATGCTTCGCTTGCGCCCCTGAAATTTGCATTGGGACATTCTGAATTGCTTGGTTACATGTGTGGTTTCGAACCTCTTGTAGAACAGTTGATTCAGGAAAAAGTGGTCCGATTTCAATGGGGGCAGCTTGAAGTTTGTTGGCATTTGCATTTGGGAGATCTCAGGGAAGGATATCCTGACGATTCGATTTCAAGCACCTGCCCGGAGGCGGTTCTTTACGATCCTTATTCACCCGCAAAAAACCCGGAACTCTGGTCACTGAAAGCCTTTCAAACGATTAGAGAACAACTCAAGGCTCCATGCACATTGGCAACCTATTCACGCAGTACGAGCGTGCGGGTCGCCATGCTCTGTGCAGGTTTTTTCGTAGGGAAAGGAGGGGAGGTAGGCGAAAAGGAAGAAACGACAGTAGCCGCCACTCATCCGGAATTAGTCGAACCTTTGCTGGATGCGCTTTGGTTAAGGAAGGTCATGCATTCCACAAATGCGGAGCCCATCACTCATTTGCCTCATAAAAGATCCTTTGTTCGTCCGTCGACATGGTCCAAGTTGATTCAGCATCCACAATTTGAGCAATATTCATTTGCGCATGACCTTCCCGTGAGGCATTGATTTATCGCCGCGATTATATGCCAAAACTCGAAAACCCACGGAGTCATTACTCCCCTCGATGTGTCTGACCTGAATCTCAGTTTTATCATTCCTGCTTTCAATGAGGAAAAATTACTTCCTGAAACATTGAAATGCATTCGTCAATCCGCCTCTGTGCTCACAGACAAAGGACTTGAATGGGAGATCGTGGTCTGTGACAACAATTCAACGGACCAGACTTCAGTCATCGCCAGGGAAAACGGAGCCAGGGTTGTTTTTGAACCCAAAAATCAAATCGCGCGAGCTCGTAATGCAGGTGCCTCCATTGCGAAAGGGCAATGGTTTGTATTTATCGATGCAGATTCAATTCCTTCTCCTGCTCTCTTCAAGGATCTTGCAGATACAATTGCAAGCGGCAGCGTCGCAGGTGGAGGCTGTGTTCTGGAGATGGAAGGCGATATTCGCTGGTTTTACAGATTCTGGTTAGGGATGTGGAATCGAATGAGCCAGATGATGTCCTGGGCAGCCGGATCCTTTGTATACAGTCGAGCAGACGGATTTCGAGCCGTTGGTGGTTTCCCCGAGGATTGTTATGCCGGGGAAGAAATTGGGTTCAGTCGCCAATTAAAACGCTGGGCCAGAAGGTCTGATCTTGAATTCCGGATACTTGAGAAATATCCACTTTTAACTTCACCGCGCAAAATCTACCTGTATTCAAAATGGGAACTGATCAAAACCTTTCTCATTTCGTTTTTTTGCTATCCATTTGTCCGAGGCCGTCGAAGCGCCTGGTTCATGTGGTATGATGGGCGAAGGTGAGATCTTAACTGGAGCATGGAGCGATGATAGCGTCTTTCATTCCGTGAATGATCTTCTTGTCTGCTGGACAGATGGTTGCCATGACTCCCCTTAAATGTGGTCGTGCTTGATCGCCTTCTCCTTTCACGAAATAATAGGGACAGAGCCTGACACGACCCTTCATGGGAACAATCGTATCATTAGATCTATCATGGTAGCGGGCTTTTATCGTTCTGGGTTTGTGATAGTCCTGAAGGACATAGTTTTGTTTCCCAAAACTTCGGATAGCTTTATCCACAACCTGTCCCCAATCCTGTGCAGACAAATCACTCCCTAGAAACACGCCACGAGCTCCCCATGCCTGCTCTGAAAATCCGGAAACTTTAAGAATCAGATGGCGTTCTTTTTGAGACAGGTTTTTCAATTGATGCCAGTTGGTCAGACCTAATCTGGGAATGGCGCCTTGAGGGGGGAGGGGGGCCGGGTCAATCATCCATGTGTAGGGGATATGCTGCAGAAGTGTCTTGAAAAACCCACCTCCCAGATGTTGATTCCAAAAAGGTTCGAGATTGCGATTGTGTAACAATGCGAAAGAAGCCTTTTCTTCAAATACAGGTTTTGGAGGCGGTGTGAGGTGAATTCGACCGGCCTCTGCCTGATCGAAAATGGCGTTCGCATTGGCGACATTATCCAAATCAAATAATTCAAAAAAACGATAGATCGAATCTCCCTCATTGAATCCGGTGAACTGATCATCATGGACTTGAATATTTCGATTCAGGATGTTCGCTGCCAGCCATTGCATTTCAGGTCGATAGGTTTTTGCCTCCTCGGAAACGATAACATGAGCAACACTGTCCTCCTGGAAAATATCAGAAAAACCTTCCAGCATGCCTTTTGAGCCTCCAATGACCTTGGGTCCCTCTTGGTTTTCCAAATCCGAATAAGTCTGGTTGAGCCAGGCAGTGAGGCCGATACCACCAGGGATACTATCGAGTTCACTGATCACGAACCCTTCATCGGTCAAGAGTATGTCAGGCCTGATAACCTTGGGTAAACTCTGTTTGAAGGTCTTTCCAAGTCCTCGTTGAATCAACGCATCGGGTTTGCCGGCATCCATCCATTCTGCAACCCATTCAGGGGCAGCTTGCTCATGGCTCTTTCGGTGGAGAAGGTTGAGTGCTCGATAAAACTGAAGCAGTACGCGGCCTAATTTTTCGAGCTGTTTGACGAGTCGCGGCTCCAGTGGGAATGGTTCCGGGCTTATGCGCCAGGTGTGCCCCTCAAATAAACCTTCTGCAGGCAGGCTTGATCGCACTTGTTGGGCATGGTGGATGGCTGATTCGATATCGGTCTGATTCAAGAGATTGATTTTGTTAACTGGATTAACGGACTTGTCCCGTGCCGAAGCACAGCCATTTGTAACTGGTGAGCTCTTCCAGTCCCATGGGACCACGTGCACCGATTTTATCGGTGCTGATCCCAATTTCTGCCCCCATCCCAAATTCGGCGCCATCGGTAAAACGTGTTGAAGCGTTCCAGTAAACCGTGGAAGCATCCACGTCACGCATGAATGCCCGGGCAGCGGATTCGTTCTTGCTTACAATACAATCGGAATGTCCGGAGCCGTAGGTGTTGATATGATCAATTCCCTGCTGCAAGTCTTCAACGATTCTGATCGAAAGAATCAAATCCAGATATTCAGCATGCCAATCTTCCTCTGTCGCCTCATCCAATTCCAGATCGAGCTTTTTCGATTCAATCAGGGGAGTCAGTATGGACCTGACCCTTTCATCTCCTTTCACAGCGACGCCTTTGGCTGAAAGCTCAAGGGCCAATTTGGGAAGAAAGGATTCCGCAACGCGTTGGTCGATCAGGAGCGTTTCCATGGCATTGCAAACACCTGGCCGTTGTGTCTTGGAATTCACGGCGATCTGGACCGCCATCTCAAGGTCAGCATCTTTGTCCACATACACATGACAAACTCCTTTGTAATGCTTGATCACTGGTACTTTGGAGCACTCAGCTACAGCTCGTATCAAGCCTTCCCCCCCGCGAGGCATGCAAAGGTCGACATCATCGGTCAGAGAAAGCAGTGCTGGCACAGCAGCGCGATCGGTGGTTGGAATGACCTGTATCGCATCGGCGGGGAAACCAGGCTCACATGCCTGGGCTGCCTCTACCATGAGTTTGGCAATGATCTGATTGGAATGAATGGCTTCTTTGCCACCTCTCAAAATGGTTGTATTGCCAGACTTGAAACACAAGCCTGCTGCATCGGCAGTGACATTGGGGCGTGATTCATAAATGATCACGATCACTCCGATCGGGGTTGCCATTTTACGAAGCAATAGTCCATTGGGGCGCTCTTTGCGGTCAAGCTCCCGACCGACTGGATCTGGTAAAGCCGCAATTTCCCGAAGTCCCTGAGCCATGCCTTCGATGCGGGATGTATCCAGTACAAGGCGGTCTGTCATTGCTTTTGAAAGCTGCATGGTCTTTGCCGTTTCCAGGTCTCTGGCATTCGCCTCCCGGATCTCGGCTTGATGATCAACGAGTGCCTGAGCCATCGCTTCCAGACAGCGGTTCTTCTGCTGAGTGCCAAGTTGTGTCAAACGATGAGCTGCTGACTTGGATCTTTTGGCCAACTGCTGCATTTGTTCGGTTAAATCCATAGTGTGAACAGTTAAAAACACACCTTCCTCAATGAAAAGGCAGAAGTTTTTAAGTTACAGCATCAGATGATTTGTGAGATGGAAAACCATTGCTTAAGTCTCGAAGGGAATGACAGTACCCATGTGGCTTGTTTCAGCTTTCTCATCGATTGTGACATTCAATCTTTGAATCAAGACGAGTGGATTCAATGCATATTTTGCTGCTGCTAGGATTTCGGTATCATTGAGATCGCCCAGGATTGTCTCCCGGATGAGCGGCATATTCGTAATTATGAATCAATTTGAAGTCGGGGTTTTTTCCGGGCAATTGCATCATGGCCTAGTAAATCACATGCTATTTCGTATCAGAGAACAGGGCTATCGAGCGGCAATTCAAATGGGAGTGACTTTGGCGCAGATAAAAAAAGGCGGCAGTGGTATCACTGCCGCCTTTTAGTTAAATAGCTTTTATGGTTTATCCCAAAGCCATGGCCGCGGAAGTGATTTCCAAAAGCTCATTGGTGATCATCGATTGACGTAGCTTATTGAACTCAAGTGTCAAATCTTTGATTAATTGCTGGGCATTATCGGTAGCGCTCTTCATGGCAACCATACGGGCACTGTGTTCACTTGCCTTGGATTCCAGAAGATATTGATACATCTGAAAATTCAAGTAGTGAGGCAGCAAGTTGCTGAAGACGTCCTGGGGATTGGGCTCGAAAAGAAATTCAGCACTTCCGGCCTCTAGTTCTTTTTCACTGGATTTACCTTCTACACCAGCTTCGATGCCTTTTATCTTTCCAATGGGTAGAAAAGTTTTGATTTCCGGCTTTTGCACCAGCGTGGAGATAAAATTAGTAAACAGGACATCGACACCACTTACTTCTCCCTTCAAAAACATGTCCTGAGCCATTTTCGATATAGCGCGTGCCTCTGAAAATTCAGGGGCATCCTTGTAGCTGAATTCTGCTGCGAGATCCCTCTTGGTTCGGGCGAGGAATTGTGAAGCTTTGCGACCAGCAGATATGAACACAGTAGAATCTTTTGGAGCTTTCCCAGCTTCTCGAAGCAGGTTTGAATTCAGTCCACCACACAGGCCCTTGTCTGAACTGATCACAATCAGCGCACGTTTCTCACCGCTACCCTTCTGGATTAAAGGATGGCTGAATTCTCCCGCACCTGCTGAAACTTCTGCCAAGACTTTGTTCATCAATTCCGCGTAAGGGCGTCCAGCAAGCGCCGCCTGCTGTGCCCGACGCATTTTGGATGCCGCAACCATCTGCATGGCCTTGGTGATCTGAGCGGTGTTTTTAACGGATTTAATCCGCCTGCGAATGTCGCGTGTACTTGGCATGAGACTTTATTAGTTTTCTGAAATTATTGGTAAGTATCAGCAAAATCCTCGATTGCTGATTTCAGATCTGCAGCAATCTCATCTGAAACCACTTTTTCAGCTCGGATTCGGCTGAGCAGGTCTTCCTTACGAGTGGACAAGAAGTCGGCCAGCTTTGCCTGGAAGTCTTTGACCTTGTCGACGTCTACCTTGTCGAAGTGGCCATTCTGAACTGCCCAGAGGACGGCAACCTGAAGCTCCACGGACATTGGGTTGTACTGTGGCTGCTTGAAAACCTCGACGATGCGCTTTCCGCGTTCCAATTGTGCTTGGGTTTTGGCATCCAGATCGGAACCAAACTGTGCAAAAGCGGCCAATTCACGAAACTGAGCCAATTCAAGCTTGATGCGGCCGGAGACTTGTTTCATGGCCTTGATCTGACATGCAGAACCCACCCGAGACACCGATAGACCCACCGAAATGGCAGGGCGGATACCCTGATAGAATAAATCCGTTTCCAGATAAATCTGACCGTCTGTAATCGAAATCACATTGGTGGGAATATAGGCAGAAACATCACCCGCTTGAGTTTCGATGATTGGCAGTGCTGTCAGAGACCCATTACCGTAGTTTTCATTCACGCGCGCTGAGCGTTCGAGCAAGCGGCTGTGCAGATAAAAAACATCACCAGGATAAGCCTCACGTCCGGATGGACGTTTCAAAACAAGAGATACCTGACGGTAAGCAACAGCGTGCTTGGAGAGATCATCATAAATGATCAGAGCATCCATCCCGTTGTCCATGAACCATTCACCCATGGCACAACCAGCGAAAGGAACCAGATACTGGTTGGTAGCTGAGTCAGACGCAGAGGCGCTGACAACAATGGTGTAGGGCAGGGCACCTTCTTTTTCAAGCGTGGCGATCACCTGGGCCACATTGGATTGTTTCTGGCCAACTGCAACGTAAATACAATAAAGAGGTCGGTAATCCTTGTCTCCGGCCTCCTCGGCTGCCTTGTTTTGGCGTGCCTGTGAAATAATCGTATCAATACCTATCGTCGTTTTTCCGGTCGAACGATCACCAATAATCAACTCGCGTTGACCACGGCCAATGGGAATCATTGCATCTACCGCCATGATACCAGTCTGAACCGGCTGACTAACCGCTTTTCTGGTGACAATACCGGGCGCAATTTTCTCAACCGGATAAAAGACATCGCTGTCAATAGCGCCTTTGCCGTCCAGAGGCTGACCCAACGCGTTGACGACGCGTCCCAGCATGCCCTTGCCGACTGGAACCTGAAGGAGTTTGCCGGTTGTTTTCACCTCGGCACCCTCTTTGATTTGGGTGTATTCACCCAGAATGATGGCTCCTACTTCCGATTCTTCAAGGTTCAGGGCAAGGCCAGTGATGCCGTTGCCGAAATCAAGCATCTCGTTGAGCATGCAATCGGTCAGGCCTTCGATTTTGGCTACACCATCGCTGATTTGACGCACGACGCCCACGTTTTCTTTGGCGACGGTTTGTTTGGCTCCTGAGATTTGTGCTTCAATTTCCTTTACTAAGTTGCTCATAGGGTTTTGAAAAGATCGATGTGTTTTAGGGGGTTCAAAGTATCAATGAATTTACGATAGCCTTTTAGGTTATTTAACAGCGAAGGATTCTCCAATTTTCTGCAGACGGCTTCGGATGCTTGCATCATAAACATCACTTCCAACCTGGATGCGCATACCGCCAATCAACGCTGGATTTACGTCAAAGCTTATCATCAATGAAGTGCCGTAACGGTCCACAAGTAGCTTTTCAACAGATTTTCGAGTGGCATCATCAAGCGAATCGGCGGATTCAATCCTGGCTGTCCGACTGTGAATGTCTGTTTTTACAAGCTTCAGCAAATGATTCAGAATCTGGATGTAAGCACGCGGCTTCCTATCCACAACTGCTTGCACTGTTCTTGTGACACTATCTTCTTGTAGAATCCCATTTTTCAGGCAGCCCTTGTAGAGCAATTTTGCATCGCGACGTGCTTGTTTGGAGACTTTCATGTGTGGTGGCTTTGAATGCTAACCGGTATGCTTGGATCAGGCAGCAATTTGTTTGTTGGCTTCATCAACCAGGCGTTTCTGGTCTTCATCCGTCAATACCTTACCGGTTACCTGGGCGGTGGTCTGAACAACAAGTTTGCCTACTTCGCTCTTCAATTCCGTCAGCATGCGTTCATGGTCTGCTTGAGCCGCTTCCCGCGCTTTTGAAATAATCTGTTCGGCTTGACTGATGGCTTTTTGTGTTTCCTGATCCTTGACCTTGTTTGCGGCCGAACGTGCTTCTTCAATCAGCTGATTGGCATGCGTATTGGCATTTTCCAGTATTTTCTTGCGGGCTGCTTCTGTCTCGGCCAGTTCAGTCTTGATTTTTTCCGCACTTGTCAGGCTTTCCTCAATACGTTTGCGGCGGTCGTCCAAAACTTGAAGGATCGGTTTGTAAGCGAATTTGTTCAGGGCGAAAATGACAATGCCGAAAACAATCAGCTGTGAAAAGAACAGTTGAGGGTGCCAGCCAAATTGTTTGATAATGGCCTCAACCTTCCCCTCTTCGGTGGCGGCTGCGGCGGCTAGGATGTAGTAAGGTGTCATAAAATTATATCAGCAACAGTTTTCCTTCTTTGAAAGTCCCGACCCAGCTGAAGGCTGGATCGGGTTGATTCTTTGACCTTATTAGGCAAGGAAGATGGCGAAGAAGGTGATACCCTCTGCCAAAGCAGCCAAAATAATGGATATAACCATGATCTTGGTGGAGGCTCCCGGATTGCGTCCGGTTGCTTCTGCTGCTTTTGCTCCGACGAAGCCTACGCCAATGGCAGACCCAAGTGCAGCAAGTCCGACGTGGATGCTACCAGACATTTCAGCGATGAGAGGCAATAATGACATGTTGCTTTTCTTTCTTTTAGTTTTTGATGTTGTCTCGACAGCTGTCGCGGTTCCTCCACGATCCAGTTGTCAAATTCTTGTAATCAATTGCTCGTATCCTTGCGCTCTTAATGTGCTTTTCCATGGTCTTCATCATGGTGTTCACACATGAGAAGCGTGAACACGGCTGTGAGCAGCATGAAGACCAGGGCCTGCACCAGACCCACAAGCAATTCTAAAAAGTAAAACGGAAGAGGGATGAGCCAGCCCAGCCACGGCACGATCATGAGCATGGATTCCAAAATATTTTCACCTGCGAATACGTTTCCGTAAAGACGGAAACTGAGTGATACCGGTCGGAAAACGATGGACACGACTTCCAGTATTCCCACAAAAAAGAATATGGCAATCATGAATAGCTTCATGAAACCTGCTCCACCACCCTTGTTACCGAAGATATGGTTGTAAACGCCTGAAATGCCATTGGCCTGCAAAGACCAGACACACCACATCACGAAGAAGAAAACTGCCATCGCTGTCGTCATGTTGAGGTCCGCATGGCTTCCCCTCAGCCAAGGTTCAAAATGACCGTCAGAAGTTTCCCAACCCAAAGTTCCGACACCAGGAACTAAACCGAACCAGTTGGTGGCCAGGATAAAAATGAAAAGCGTGGCAAACAGCCAAAAAGTTTTTTTCACCAACTCATAACCCATGATGGATTCCAGGAATTCAAAAAGACTTTCAATGAGCCACTCGAAAAAGTTCTGGAGGCCAGATGGAACATCCTGGATGTTTCTTGTAGCCATTTGAGCGAAAAAGATAAGCAGCACAGAGACTATAAGAGTCACCAACATGGAGTTAGTCACTTTCAGGGGGCCAATGTTGAAGATTTCAACAGCAGCAGGGGGAAGCCCATGATGTTCCTCATGCGCATGGCTTTCAGCTCCAGTAGTATCCAGTTCCGCAGCTTCGAATTCCGTTGCAATCTCTGCAGCCAATGGACTTGTGTCTGCTGCCTTGAGGGCGCTTGGGATCAGGCTCAGACTAAATATAAGAATTGCCAGTTTGCTCAATAATTTCATGAATTAGACCAATGTCACTTATTCGACAAGCTCACGCCTGTTGGCATGACCCTAAAAAAGTGGTCCACAGACTAGTTATCGTGAATTTTTTCACAAGCATTTTTTTGCAATAACTGAAGCGAATTTGTGAGCGTCATTTTGCGTGTGATATTCTTTTGCTGCGATACGTTGCTTTCACAGGTGCTTGACTCCGTATGGGTTATTTCGTTAAGTTTTAATGTAACGTTAAAGTGCCTGCGTGAATAGAGCTTTACTTTAATAGATGCGCCTTTTTTTCCCAACTTTTTCACCTCCATCAGTCAGCAAGGTGACGTTTGAGGAATCGCGCATACAATGCGCAACGTGTACTGCATTCGGTCTGGGAATCGCCGTGGATGATGCCGGCACTGCGTAGTCGATAAAAGCTCTCGGGCGTTGGGCATGGCTTGCCTTCGGTGACGCCTTTCAATATCTCAGTCAGATCTGGATCCTTTGCAAGTAAAACAAGGATCCTCCTCAAATGATCACCGAATATTCCGTCGTCCTTATCGGCTTCAGTCTCCAGGGTGATGAAATCAATTTTTTTCGAGGCCATCTCGTGAAGGCCTCGCCTCACCAAGTAAGGGTGGCCCCCCAGAAGATTCTGAAATTGTTGAACCTCTTCGTCACTTTTCAGAGGGTTACCGTATCGATTGTCCAATTCTTTGATTTGATCGATGGCAAAATCCTCCAGAGAGAGGCGAGTTCCCACGTTGAAAGGGGATTGGTTCATATCACTGATGAACAAATGAGCTTCAGTGGCATAGGCGATGGAAAGAGTCAAACCTGCCCACGGCCCGCTCGGGTCGAGGGCTCGCTCGTTATGCCAGCTGCGGAATAAACCGAAAACCTCACTGCCAAATGAACAACTGAACAACCGATCCACCTCATCCAGTCCCCAGACAAGCTGGGTCCTCATGTTTTTCATGACCTCTTTGCGCACAAAACGCTCAAAATTTACATTCGGGCCGCGTCGTTCATCCCAAGTATCGGAGGGAAGGATACTCAGCTCCAATTGTTCTGCAAGTGATTCAGCCAAGCTGATGTAAAAGCTGGAAACATCAGACAGATTAGCCGCGTTAAATTTTTGAAAATCTGTCAGCGCTACCTTGGCCCCACGTTTTCTTGCCATCTGTAGACCTCGAGCCAGGAGGGATGTTTTGCCTATCTGCCTCGCTCCTTTCAGAAGAACAATGCTGTCATAACGCGTGAGTGCCTCTCGGAACTCCTTGTCGACACCTCGGCTCATGTAGAAGTCCGAGTGCAGAGGGACAGCGCCACCTACCGGCTCCAAAGGGAGAGGGCCCTTGGGTTTCTTTTGCACTGGAATAGTCACGCGAATGGGTTTTGGGGTGGGCGCGGACCTAGCAACCAATCTCAAACCGGGCTTCAATTCCAGTTTGGCCGGCTTGCTTCTGGACTCAACACGCTCCAGGCGCTCATTTAAATCCGTTATGACATCAACGTTGTCCTCCTCTGTTTCCCATAGCAGGTGCGTGATAGGGGCAAGGATACCTGCTATTGGTTCTGCAAGATCTCCGGTAAACCCTACTCGGCAGGGGATCATGGCGGGTTGGCCATTCTGTTTTTGAGCCGCATCATGGGCCACTTCGATCTGAAATGAAATGATTTCGCTTTGACAAGCTGCATCGGATAGCAATGGCACGATCGCATCCGCGGATTTGATCTGATGGGTCAGATTGGAGGCCCAGGCCATGCTCGTTTGTGATTCGCGATCAACAAAAACGGAATGGCCACTTTCTATCAGACTGGTTTCGATGTGTGTGGCCAGTTTTTGATCCTGTGCCTCATCTGATTTAACTAATATGACTACCTGTTTCATTAATTTTAAAATGGAAAGTATCTGCATCGCTCCTGCCCTTGATAGATCCCAGCTAACATTCGCTGCCCTTGTGTCTGAAGTTCAGGTGGAGCTTTTCGCGTTTTGGGCGTTTGTACGCAAGGATTCTTAGCATATTTTGAGCCAATTGAAAAGACCAGTTCAAAAAGTCTTTTGCCAAATTCGCTTCCTGCGTTAGGCTATGAGTTCTCGCTTTCATGGCGAGTTTCTTTCTCGCTTGCACGCAGTCACCGCACTTGATGAGACAACGGCGGGAGCTATCTCTATATTAAAATCAAATTTATGACCGAAGAACAGATCAACGATCTTTTGAAGCAGGTGAGGTATCCCGGTTACTCGCGGGATATCATATCCTTTGGACTTGTGAAAAATGTGGCAGTCAACAATGGAGCTGTCAGCGTCATGGTTGAACTCAATGGTGGAAACGCTGAAATAGCGGCGCAGATAAAACATGATGCGGAGCAGGTGCTTAGAAATGCTGATGGCGTTGAGCATGTGCATGTGCAGGTCAAGGTCCCGCAAGGGGCCACTACAAGCCAATCTTCATCCGGAGGAGCCTCCAATCCATTTCAAAATCAACAACCGGTCCCCGGTTTGCAGCGGATTGTAGCTGTTGCCAGTGGCAAAGGTGGTGTAGGTAAATCAACTGTATCGGTGAACCTGGCTTGCGGGCTGCAAAAGCTGGGGGCTCGAGTCGGTTTGCTGGATTGCGATATTTATGGCCCAAGTATTCCTTTGATGATGGGCGTACGCGAGCGCCCTTCTATCACTCCAGAACAGAAAATGGTACCCGTCATCAGCCATGGCATCAAATTAATGAGCATGGGATTTCTCCTGGACGACGATCAGCCTGTCATTTGGCGCGGTCCCATGATCATGAAAACCATTCAGCAGTTTTTTAACAGTGTAGATTGGGGAGAGCTTGATATTCTTCTCGTTGACCTTCCTCCCGGAACTGGTGATGCTCAGCTTTCTCTCTGTCAGACAGTGCCGCTTGATGGTGGCGTGATCGTTACGACGCCTCAAGAGGCTTCAGTCGGTGTTGTCCGTAAGGGCATTGCCATGTTTGAGAAGGTGAATGTGCCCATTTTGGGCATCGTGGAAAACATGAGTTATTACACCGCTCCCAACGGAGATCGCATTGAAATCTTTGGCAATGGAGGCGGACGCGTCGAATGTGAACGAAAAAACATTCCATTCCTTGGGGAGGTTCCGATTTTTACAGAGATTCGAGAAGGTGGAGATTCTGGGCAACCTGTGGCAGCAGTTCAAACAGATTCCCAAGCAGGTCAATCATTCATGAACGTTGCCAAGATCCTCAAAAACCAGTGGATGCCTGAGTCCTGAAAAGCTTAGCATATCCAAACGCCATGGAATTTGCAGAACGCCTCAAGACCTATTGGAGCAAGCAGCCAGTGGTTGCTGAGAACGCTTACATTACAAGCCGGGCAGTGGTCGTTGGTGATGTGACCATAGGCGAAGAATCCAGCATCTGGTATGGCGCTGTTTTACGAGGCGATATCAACCGCATTGAATTAGGGCATCATAGCAATGTGCAGGACAATGCGGTGGTTCATTTGGCGGACGATTTTCCGTGCCTTATCGGTAATTATGTCACTATCGGTCACGCGGCGATCCTGCATGCCTGTACCATCGAAGATGAATGCCTCATAGGTATGGGCGCAACGGTGCTGGATGGGGCAATCATTGGTGCTCAGAGCATTGTTGGAGCAAATGCACTGGTAACCATGGGAACGGTTGTTCCACCAGGTTCGCTTGTGCTTGGCTCGCCTGCGAAGGTGGTCAAGGCGCTCTCTGAAAAAGAGCGTCAAGGGCTTCGTCGCTGGGCAGAAAAATATGTGGCTAACGCGCGATATTGCCTTGAACATGGTATCCAGATCGGGAAACCTCTCGATTCATCATCCGCCGCGTGAATTGCTTTGATTTTACCCGCAGCCATTGACCATACTATCCCTTATGTCGACGCCCTTGGTCCTATTGTTTTACGAAAAATTGATACCAGGCAGCCAGATAGTAAATCGGTTGCAGGATCTCGGCTATCGCGTTTCAAGTGTGACTCAGAGTGATAAGTTGATCGATGAGGTCCGGAAGCATCACCCGATGGCTCTCATCATGGACCTCCACTCAAAAACGGGCGACATTCCCCTTTCCATTCAAACGCTGAAAGAGGATCTGGAAACTCAACATATTCCGGTGCTCGCCTTTGCTGAAGTGAACAACGAAGATCTCCACGAAAAAGCTCGGCTTGCAGGAGCCAAACTCATTGCCGGGGAAGAGGCTGTTCTGGATCAGTTACCTCACCTCATGGAGCACCTGCTAGAGGTTGATTGATGGCTCCTGTTTCCTTTGTTGTCCGCCAATGCCTTATTGAGTGTAAAACGTTTGGGGCAAATGTTCTAATCTTTGGGTTTGAAGTGTTTCATTCCTTACCCGCATGGTTTCAAATCATTCTCAACCGCGCTGATGACCAAGCTTTTTGACACGTTAACGGGTCGCCGGCGGGTTCTTGACAACGTGGTTTGAGAAGATCAAAGTTTCTCCCAGTAAAAGGCTTCAGGGCAATCTTGTCAGCGTTTAATGAATCACGCCTGTTCATCAAAGCAAGATGGTAGGTCTGATTTGATTTAACCAAAGGTGTCACATGCACATCCGTTCTGCGGATACAGAAGGCACACATGATCGCTCTTTACTGATGCCTGATTTAAATCTAACTCGAGATCCGCATCAACCGAGCGCATGAAAGGAAAAAAATGATACAACAGATCATGGCCCTGACTTTTCTCCTCATGGCGAAAGGAACGCTTTCCTTGGGCATGCCCAATGTGCTCTTGATTGTTTCCGAGGACAATGGGCCTGAGCTGGGTTGTTATGGAGATCCTTATGCAAGGACACCGGTCCTTGATCGCCTCGCAGAGTCTGGTGTGCGGTTTGCTCGCGCATTTGTGCCATATTCGGTTTGCAGCCCCTCGCGTGCCTGTTTTCTGACAGGGCTTTACCCCCATCAAAATGGTCAATTAGGACTCGCAACACATAAATTTTCGACATATGGAAATATTCCTAATCTGTTCACGTTGATGAAATCTGCAGGTTACCACACTGGCCTCATTGGGAAATTACACGTCAATCCTGAGAAAGATTTCCCTGTGGATTATCGCGATATTTCAGGAGCAAACTTCGGGCGACGCAACATGAAAGAATATGCGGAATCCGCCGATACATTTTTTAATGGCAGCGACGAGCCTTTCTTTCTTTCAATCAACTATCCCGATGCGCATTTTCCATTGCACAAGCAACAGTTCGGTTTGCCCAAGACGCCCATCGAGCCCAATGAAGTCAAGCCATTGCCTTGGGTGGGGGTGGATTCTGCGAGGCTGAGGCAATTTACTGCTGACTACTACAATTGCCTCCAGCGTCTTGATGACGGTATTGGCATGCTCATCCAAAAATTGAAGGAATCGGGAAAATTTAATGAGACATTGATTATCTACATCGGCGACCATGGCGCGCAATTCTCACGCGGAAAATGCTCGGTATATGAGGCCGGCATGAGGGTGCCCTTCATGATCAGCTGGCAAGGTGTCATCAGGTCAGGCGCAATAAGGAACGAATTGGTTTCCACACTGGATTTGCTGCCTACCCTCCTTGGCATTATTGGGGCTGAATCATTGCTTCCTGAAAACCTTCCCGGTCGATCACTTGAGCCTTTACTGAATGGTCTGACGGTGCCTTGGCGTCGGTATGTTTTTGGCTTCACGACCGGTGCAGCACCTCGCATTTTTCATCTGGGGTATTCTGTCCGGGGCGAGCGTTACAAGCTGATCGTGAACCCCTTGTCAGATGGTATAACAAAGAATCTTTCTGCCGAAGCCTATCATACCCACTTGAACTCTCATTACATTGCAGGCACGACCATGGATGAAATTCAAAAAGCACCTGCTCATGTTCAAACGGCTTACAGGACCTTTCTGCATTCACCTCGCTTTGAGCTCTACGATTTGGAAAAGGACCCATACGAATTCAACAATCTGGTGGACCGGGCTGAATACACTCATATCAGAGAGTCCTTGCTTGATGCTCTGCAGAACTGGCAGCGAAAAACAAGGGATCCATTGAGCCAACCCAAAATGCTCTCGGAGTTTGCGGAAAGGCAGTTGAAGATGCGGGATCTCTCCTATCGAAAGGACGAAGGTTTTCGCTGGCCATATCTGGATCAATTTCCTTCTTGGATTCACCGATAAACGTTGTATTTCTTCCTGACACGTCGTGAGTTTGGTGGAACCAAGGAGCGTTTTGCAGTGCCTCCAATGTTTTGCTTTTGCGAAGACATCCATTCGTCTTGATGTGGCAATAAGGCAAAGACCGGGCTTTTTTTAATCAATCCGCATCAGATGGAATAACGATGGCGGCCTCTTGCAAAGCGAACGAGGCCTTACCCTGCCAAGGGCGCAGCAAGCCAGAGCCATCCATTGGTAGAGGACCGATCGCAGTACAACCCTATGCTTGGTGAAGCATCTTAACTTTGCTTGGTTTTGTTTCCTTGATCAGTATTTCGAATTGCAGGGATGTCTTCAATTGCTGAAACGGTATTTTAGGATTCCGATTCATTCAGAGGAGGGGACATACAAATAGGGGGCTCTTGATTTCCTGTTTCCGAACTCAACGGTTTTTTCCTCAGGGTTGAATACGATCCATTCGATACGGCCTGGATCGAGTTCAAGGCGCAACATCGACAGTTCAGGGCTATCGCGAAGCAACTGGATGCCCGAGGCATGAGCGGTGGCTTGAAGATCGTTGGCGTAAGCGGCCTCAGCCTGAGGGTTCGGGTTATTCGATTTGGACCTGGCCCGGTAGGGAGCATGGGGGTAATAGACCTGAGTGAACACCAGCTTCTCTCCAATTTCCGGTTTCCCCTGCCAGACGTAGCGGACCTGATTCGGACAGGCCTCCGCCCTTGGATCGTCAATGAGGCGGTTGATCACCTGGAGTTCTGCTTCATGACGCGGTGCGAACCAAACCAGCAGATCGACGGGCGGAGATCTCATGCTGCGTGTTCCATTTGCGGCCACGGGATGATGAACGAAGGTGTTGGCCCAGTGTTTTCCTATTTGAGGACCGATGTTGTGTGTGTTCCAGAGCGGCGCTAGTCGTGCTTCGAAGCTTTCTTCAAATGTCACAATCTCCCTTGTGGCAAGGAATCGGTTCTTGGCAAATATGAATTCACGCTCGTAAGCGACAGGTAGACCATCCATGTTGCTGACCCGAAGCCGCGCATAGGTTGCCTGCGGGGTTTCTTCAAAATATGTGACTTCGGATTGGATGTCAGGCATCGATGCTTCCTTCCAGAATTCATTGATCCTTAGTTTGTCCGGATGATAGCGGCGGTCGGCTTCCTTGTTGATGTCCTCGATGAGGATACGATTTTCGACCGAAGCCCCCTTGCTGGTTACGATTTGTGTGAAGGGAGCTCCCCAACGGTTCAGCCCCATGATACCACCTGGGTTAGCTGGGAAACTGGTGGGATGCAATTCAATCACACCAAACAAATCGCCTGGCCCCCAGCCGCTGCGCAGGATTAGCTTGTCGGGCCAGTTTTTTTTTGTCATGTGCCAGCTGCAGCAGATATGACCTTTATTTTTACGGAAATCGGCGTTACCTAGAAGACGGTCTGTCAGCTCCTTGTCAGTATGTGGGACACGTATTGCTTCTCTACGCTTGTTCCAAAGGGAGTTGGCGGTGGGCATCTTGGGCTCGACCTGATCATCCGCCCAAATGGATGCAAGCGCGATGAGCCAAGATGCCGCCGAGTCCATTCTCGGATTCTGCTGGCCGAAATCATGGCTTTGATATCGCAGATAATTCATGAGCCTGTGGGCACCGAACCGATAACGTCCGTCGCGGGTCTTGGCGGATAGAAGTTCGAGTATGGCGACACGATAATCCGCTGTGCTGTTCCAGCCTCCGTTCGGGCCGTAGGGGTTGATCAATCCATCAGGTGAGATTTCTACTAACAGGCGTTCCCAGATAGATTGCATATTCGGATCAAGATAGACTCGGTCATCGCCTGTCCACTGGTCTCCGCCGCACGCAAGAATGATGATCGGTCCCATCATGTAGCCTGTGTCATTCTGAGGAGCGTCTTTCGCTCTCCAGAAATCGTCAAAGACAAGTTGGGAATAGCGCCTCCACTCAGCAGCCTCCGGGATATCCGGATACCAACCTGCGGCTCTTCCCTTGGCATAGCCTTCCGGCATGGAGCGGTGACATGCTCCACGCCATTCAACGGGTTCGGAATCCCATACGTGCAGATGGCGGCAATAATAGAGCCACATCTCCCTGAACCACGGTTCACCCGCCCGCATGACTCCTCCAGCGATGAGGTGTTTTCGGTAAAGCGGGATCAGAGCGGCCGGGTGTTCAAATTCCCAGAACCACCCCCGGGCCGATACTCTTTCCTGCATTTCCCGGTGAAAGCCCTTTAGCATGGCAATACATGCATTACTCCAGCGGGCCTCGCCTGTTTGAACAAATTTGGCGAGTGCTGGCATCAAGGCCTTTGGCCCATGCATACCACGGTCGGGATTTTTCAACATCGAGTCGAGGTTGGTAGAATCCAAACACTGATGATATGTTTCCTTCGTTATCTTTTCGCGTGGAATGGGGTAGAAATTTTTGTCAAGAGGGTTTGGGGTTGCACCGAACCGGTAACGTTCGACATCGATAAAAAATCTGGAACCTGCTTTCTGTGTTTGAGCAGCAAGATTTCCATGGTAAGCGATGCATGCTGTTGCGGAGCAAAAGGCCAATATAAGCAATATGGGGTTACTGTGAATTTTCATCTTACTATCGTGGCTTCAACGGCAAACTAATCGAATAATCCTCGCTTTGACAATGCTCTTTCACGCATGAAAGGTAGGGTGCCTAATGATTAAACTATCTTTCTCAGCTTGATTGGACAGCTTGTTAAGCATGTCTGCGTTCGCTCAGCATTCCGATATGGGACCTCAAATGTTCCGAGCCCTGACTTCGCTGACCTTTGTGTCATATCTACATCTTAAGGTGATCCATCGGATGGAGCTTGCCATGCGATGCGTGATGGATCATCGCTCACGGGCTATGGTTCAACGAATGTTTGCTTCATGAATGCGTCTTTTTTGAGGGTATTCCCTGCCGATATTCATCAATGCACCTGAATGTAAGATTGATCCTGGGTGAAGATACTTTTTTTGTCGGGGGGAGACAGTGTTTCCAATGGGTCTGAGTTGTGCCCTGCATGACCAGAAGGCTGCCATGTTCCAGCATCAAAGACACGGTTTCCCTGGTGGCTTTATGCTTGAAGGCAAACTTCCTTTCTGCACCCAGGCTCAAAGAGGCGATGGAACCATTTTTTTTCAGATCTTTTTCTCCATCGCTGTGCCATGCCATGCCTTCACTGCCATCATGATACAGGTTCAGTAGGCAAGCGTTGAAAGGTTCACCCGTTTGTTTTTCTACTCTAGTCTTCAACTCAACGAGCTCTTGAGTCCAGGGAAGTGCACGTTTGGTCGTGCCGGAATAAGTGTATGTAAAGGGTTGATCCGCATGCCAGGCCACCTTGCGTTTGGTGACGATGCGTTTTCCCATGATCATGGATTCATCGCTTTTCCATTCAATGGTGCTTAACAAGCGGTTGAAATAGTCATCCGCCGATTCCCAAGAGATCAATGCCCCATAATATTTCACAATGCCATCTCGGTTGAGAAGATTGATCGGCTGTTCGATAGCTTGACGAAATAAATCCATGTGATTGGCACTATTTGGACGTTTTTGATTCTGTTTACTGATCATGAAAAGATAAGCCCATACATGGCTAAATCAGTTTTCTTGTTTGTTCAACAGCCATCCCTGATTGGGGCTGGACCATTGAATGCGCGCAAGGTGCATTCTGCCCCGTGCTTCCTGACGTGGAAGCCAATCCCCCACGGTAATCCATGATTCCCGCGCACTTGCATTGGTGATATGGAAATTGCCCATCAATGCCACCTGGTCAGGTTGACTGATGCCGTCATCGCTCATTGGAATCACAATGCGTTCAGTCTCCCGGATCAGGTGTCTTTTTTCAGTATCGACACGGGCCACATACAATGGCGCCCGCCATCGGATCACGTTGGTGTTTTTTTCGGTTTTACGTGTGTAAACTAAAAAGAGACCATCAGAATGCCTCATCCAGTGTTGTTGGGTGCTGGACATGGTCAGAAGTTCGCCGTCGTCCCACCTCCAAGGCAGCTTATCCTGCCAGTGGAGTCCATCCTTACTCACACTCTGGTAGCCTCGATCATCTTCTGCACGGATGGTCAGATAGAACTTATCTTGAAAACGCGTGATCGAGGGTTCAAGTAATCCACGTTGGTGTGCTAGTTTTAAAGGTGGGCCTACACGTTTGATTTTCAGGAACTCACCGTCAAAAGAACACAGCACTCCTGCAACGGAACGATGATTGGATTCTGGACCAAAAGTGAAAGCGAGCAGGATGTCTCCATTGGGTAAATTCCACCTTTGTCCACAGTTGTTGGAATAAATAAAACTTCCCCTTGGATCGCTCCACTCGAGGATGCGGCGTTTGGACCAGGTGCCATCGGATCGCCGAACGGCATACACCGGATACCTTGCCAGTTGATCATTTCCTGAAAATCTGATGCCACGATAAAACACCACTTGGCCCAAGGCCAAAACCGTGTCTGTAGCAGCATGGTATTCGGGGACGACATCGCAGACTCCCGCCATCAATCCTTCGTGCCCCTTGACAGGTTTGCGATTTAACGCGGCAATGGGCGTGGCTTCGGACCACGTTCTGCCTTGATCGTGCGAAATACTCCAATGCACGGGACCAAAATAATCGGAACCGCCAATCACTTGTTTTGTCATCAAAGCCAGAGGAGAAGATCCGTTCCTATCGGGTATCATACAGGCTTTGGGGTGAAACCAAGTTTCCTTTTCGGAGTCTCCCAGGTTTTGATGAAGAGTTTGGACCGTGATGGATTCAAGCAAATCTTCCGCCACGACAGCAGTTCCCGTCATCCACATCAAGGACAAGGCGTATGGGATGTTGATAATATGCCTTATTTGCCAATGATAACGATTTAGATATGAGGGAAACATGACTAACCATAAATGTGGACAATAACGAACAGCTTGTCCACTCATTGCTGGCGTGCTGAAAGCAACCAATGACGGAATCAATTAGCACTTGTTGAGATAAAACTAAAACGACAAACTTGAACTATCCAATGGTCAAAATAACTTCCGAAAATCTTCCTGCGAGGTTAATCTCTATCCTCTCAATATTCATCACTGTCTTGTTCATCTCAGCAGCGCATGCAAGAGTCAAACCCAATGTGGTGATTGTGCTGATCGATAATCACGGATACCACGAACTCAGCAGGAATGGACATCCCGTGGTTCAGACTCCGCGTATCGACAGGCTTTCCAGGACAGGAGTGAATTTTACTGATTTTAATGCGCCTCCATTTTGCTCTCCCAGCCGGGGGGCTCTTCTGACCGGAAGGTATGCGCTACGGTATGGAATTCATAATACGGTTGGCGGTGTTTCCATTCTTCATAGAGATGAAGCAACGCTGGCTGACATGATGAAACCTGCTGGGTATCGAACGGCTGTGTTTGGCAAATGGCATTTAGGAATGTCGCATCCTTACACACCTGATTGCCGTGGGTTCGATGAGTATTTCATTCATGGGGGTGGGGGCGTGAGCCAATTGGAGGATTATTACGGGAACAATCACATGGATGCGACTTACATCCATCAGGGACAGTATGTGAAATCAAGGGGATTCTCAACCGATGTGCTGTTTGATCAGGGGATTGATTTCATGAATCGAAACCGTGAGACCCCATTCTTCTGTTTGATTTCAACGCCTGCAGTTCATTTTCCAACGCTCCTGCATCCGGAAGCCGGGAAAAGACTGAAAGATCGTGGAATCACGGATGAGAAGCAGTTACCACTCTGGTCCATGATAGAGAATGTGGATGAGAATGTGGGGCGATTACTGGACTATTTGGAAGCAAGTGGACTGAAAGAAAATACCCTTTTTTATTTGATGTCTGATCAGGGAGTGAACGACCGAGGCGTGACTCATCGAGCTGGAGCGGGTACCAGGCGAGGCGTTCAATACGATGAGAAACATCAAGTTTACTGCATGGTCCAGTATCCAAAGATCACCGACACTCAACCCGGAGACCGGTTCGAATTGACTGGGATGGTGGATGTGTTGCCCACGGTCCTTGATGTATGCGGCATCGAACCACCATCCAATTTGGATGGGCAAAGCATGAGACCCCTGTTGGCGCATACTTCGGGTTGGAACGGAGAACGCAAACTGATCATTCAATGCCCGCGCGCCAGAGAGCGCTCAAAGTGGGGCAATCTGTCGGTCAAATACAAGAAGTGGCGCCTGGTAGATGGTAAGGAACTTTATGATATCAGAGATGATCACGGCCAAACAAGGAACCTCATCGACCAGTATCCCAACCTGGTCAAAGCCTTGACTGCAAGCTACGAAACATTTTGGAGCGAACTTCCCCCACAATCGGAATTGTTGTCAGCTCATGTATTAGGTGCAGAAGAAGCGCCGTCCGTTCGCTTGAGCGGAATGGATTGGTATGAAGGCGGACATCCCTGGCCCCAGCAAGCCCTCGCAAAAAGAACAGAGCAGGGGAAATGGAGAGTAGACATGGCAAGAAGCGGAATCTATCGATTCGAATTGCGGCATCATCCACGTGAGGAGCCAAGGCCGGCAGAAGCAGTCAAAGCAAGTGTTACTGTCGGGAACCACAGCAGGAGCACCTTGCTTGATGTCGGCGCCACGCATGCTGTGCTTGAACTGAAATTGGAAAAAGGTCTCTATGATCTACACACGTTTTTTCAACACCCCGATGATCATGAGGGCAATAAAGAGTGGGGAGCCTATTATGTGTACGTGGATTATCAGGGAGAGTGAACGAGGGGCACTCTTCTAATCCAATGTCAGAGCTGACAGCGCATAACAGGTACTGCTGTAAGTGATGAAATGGTAGCGATCCGTGTTCAGAGAACGTGTCCACCAGCGCCCGGAGACGCGCTGATGATTCTTGAGCCACGTCATGCCTCGCTTCAGGGTTGGATCCGAAGGAGCAATGCCATGCAATCGAAGTATCATGCAGACTAAACCTGTCATATGTCCATCGCTCTCCGGTTGCTCAAAAGCCTGCTCTGCTCGCAGCTTGCCGGCACGGCTTCCATTGCCCCATTTTTCCGGTGATGCAAAGGTGCGAAGGGCCCAGCCTCCATCCTTCTTTTGATAATTACCGAGAAAAGTCGTCATGCTTTTCGTTGAATGATCTTGCACCAAACCAGGCCAGAAGTGTTCGGCCCACCACAGCAATACCCGAGCGTATGCATGGGGTGGGGGTGTGTTCTTGAGGTATTGCTCGAGTTGTTGAATCGATGCACCCAGTTCGGCATCCGAGCGCATCCTACTCAACCACTCTGGGGCTGATGCCACGGCAATGGCTGCAACGGTGGCGGCCTGATAGGAGCTGGACTCCAAAGGAGGCCAGCAATCATCGTTACCAAAGGATCCATCTGCTGATTGGACCTTGAACATCAAACGCAAAGCCCTTTCTGTTTCCTGGGAACAGTCACCTGTGATATGCAGGTCCCACGAGGCAAGGCCTGCGGCGAGGTAGGCGAGCTGGGTGGGCTGGATGCCTTCGCGCAGCGAAGAAATTTTCTCCTCTTCCATGGACTTCAATTCATCCACAAAGAAATCGCGAATGGATGCATCGGGAGGGCCCGCCACGGATGTCAGACCGGGGCGAATCATCATGTAAGAGCCGTTTGTGTGACAACTAATGCATTGCTTGCTCTCGCTCCAAGCCTTTGCTCCTTGATCTAAATGAGTCAACGCTGATGACTTGGACCATTGCTCAAGTATTGGTTCCTCGGCGCTGGCGGATGGGATCCGAATACTGCCGTCTTTGTACTGGTGGGTTTCTTCTCCCTGAATCGTCAGGTACTGGCCTATTAAAACCGGCACCAGCCGCAGCCAGAAATCCACGCTTCGGTTCAAAAAAATCATTGCATCACTATAAGAAAGGACCCGCCAGCTGTTCAAGTGTCGAGTGGGAGGAACAAGTTCAAGTTGAAAAGTTACGTTGGTTTGATTCGGCAAGATGGAAGGCTGACTTTTTTCTTTCGAAATTCCGAGTGTTTGCATAGCGCCGCGGTTATTCAATGCAAATCTGATGCCATTCCATGAGTTCCAAATCACCTCTGCAAGGCATCAGTGAGTCTAATCTCATTGATATGATGATCCTTAGAAGTTATACATTGGATGTGTCAGTTCAGGTTACTTTTCACAGTTCAGCGCTTCCAGATGTTATTCAGGCGAAGGTTGCTGCGGGTATTGCGGCGCATCGTCTTCCAGCAGGCCTCTTGTATGGATCAATCGGTCAAGCAGCCAGATGGTTGAAATATGCCAGGGCCTGGGCGCCGATTCACCGGCGAGACGCAATCAGCGCCCTCTACCAGTCGGTCTATCGATCTACGCTGGACTCCATGGAAAGGGACGAGTTTCACTATCTGGCGCTGGGTTGTGGTGATGGGGTCAAGGACGCTTCCTTTCTTGAGTTGACTGCTTCAGACAAGTGGCGAGTCAAGGTTACTTTGCTTGATGTCAGTCCTTCCCTTACACTCGGTGCAGCGCAAAGACTGAATGCGTGGCAAACCCAGTTGCACGTGGCCGATCTTGAGTCTCGACCTGATCTTTCAGTGCTTGATCTGGCAGAGCGCAGACAGCCTCGGGTGATTTCCTGCCTTGGCATGCTGCCAACGCTTGGTCATGCAATGTTGTTTCCTTACCTGTCTTCTGTCTTGAAACCGGAGGACCGACTCGTGATCTCAGCCAATCTTTCGCCCACGGTCAGTGATGAAGACAAGGCCTCCATAAAGTCACAGTATGACAATCCAGAGGCCCGCCTCTGGTACTCCGGAGCCTTGTTGGAACTAGGATTGGAGCGGAACGATTTTGCGTTGAGATGTTCCGTGGAATCCCTTTCAGGCACCGCAGGTGCCTATCGCATTGTCGTACACGCTGAGATTCTTCGAGGGTTTGAACTCCAATTGCATGGTGAAATCTACCCAATGGCAGCTGGAGATCGACTTGAGGTCTTTCGTTCGGAGCGATGGACTCCCAGCGCCCTGCGGCATCGTTTCAGCCATCAGGGACTGGAGATCATCCAAGCGAGTGTATCGAACGATTGTCAGGAAGGTGTTTACGTCATCGCGAATCGGAACCAGTTTCCAGGGTAAAGCGTGGAGCTTGCCATTATCAAACACGATACCAGTATAGCCATCATCGTTGCTGGAGTGTCTTCTCATCCAATCATGTTTCACATCCAGCACGGAACGAAACATCTTGTCCACTTGACTCAGCCAGTGTTCGGCTGTTTGTTTGAGATGACAAGTAAGCTCCGCGCAGATGCACATGATACAGAACCTGAAAATCAATGAAATCCTCGTCGAATTCTAATTCAGGTGACAGCGCCAGCTATCTTGAAAGACACATGACCCAAATCTCAATAGACCGCACTGAACGCATTCGGGGTATGCTCATGGGCACATTCATTGGAGACGCCCACGCCATGCCTGCCCATTGGTATTACAACCGCGACGCGCTTCGTCAGGATTACGGATGGATCACTGAATTCATGTCTCCCAAAAGGCATCATCCGGACAGTATTCTCTGGAGAAGTAATTACAGTCCTTTGAACACGAAAGGAGACATTCTTCATGATCAGGCGCAATACTGGGGGCAGAAAGGTATCCATTATCATCAACACCTCGATGCGGGCGAAAATACGCTGAACCTTCAGCTTGCCTGGCAACTGATTGAAACAATTCAAGAAGCGAAAAGTTATGATACCTGTCGATATCTTGAGCGTTATCGAGATTTCATGCTCAACCCGAAATCACATCGGGACACTTATGTAGAGGAATGCCATCGTCAGTTCTTTACACAACACGCACGCGGCCGAAGCTTGAAATCCTGTGGTGGGCCTGACAACCACATAGGCGGACTGGCTTCATTGCCGGTATTCCCTGCATTACTGGAGGGAGAAATCGAGTCGATCCGTCTCATCGCGCGCGCGCATCTTCACTTGACGCATCATCATGCGGTTGTGGAGCGCGCTGCAGATACCTTGATAAGAATCCTTGGTGATGTCTTGCTTGGGAAAGCGTTGCAAGAGGCAATCGTAAATCACGGGAACGATTTTTTCTCATTACGACGTGCCGAGCGTTGGTTGCACAAACCTGACGCAGAAGTCATTGATCATCACCTCAGTTCTGCTTGTTATATCGACAAGGCTTTTCCTGCCTCTCTCTACCTTGCCTGGAAATATGCTGGAAGATTAAGGGATGGAATTATTGCCAATACAAACATTGGAGGAGACAATTGTCATCGAGGCGCAGTGATTGGTGCATTGCTGGGTGCAGATTGTGGACTCAGGGGCATACCCGCTGACTGGCGCCGATCTTTGCTCATGAATCGGTCTTTAGAGCAACTCGCAGTTTTTGTTTGAACCGCTTTGAGTCTTCGGAAAGTTGAGCTGCTGAGCCTAACTCAATGCACCATAAATCGGCCGGTGTTTGGTATATCCACCGTCTATTGTTAAAACTTCTCCCACAGCCCAGCACTGTTCAGCCCAGAAATAGGACGTGGCAGCCGTTATGTGCTCTGGTGCCGTCAGGCTTCCGATAGGCATGGCATCCTCAACAGCTTGTAAACGTGCTGCCGAAATCGGGTTCTGTGCAGCCATGGGGCCTCTCAAAGGTGAAGGTGCCAAGCCGTTGAGAATGAGACCGTGTTTCTCCAGGAAATGGCGGGATTGCAGTGTTAACAAATTCATGAGCCCTCCTTTGGATTCTTCATATGCAGAGCTGGCGCGCCCCTCGGAACCTACTGTTCCGGATGTGGACAAAATAAGCACACCGCGAGCTCCGGGGGTAAAAGCTTTTGCATTCACTGCCTGTTTGAGGAGGTTGTGAGCACCCCAGAGATTGACCTCGCAGGACTTCATCACCGTCTCCTTGTCCAGTTTTTCTGGAGGGGTGAGAGGGCAGGGGGAAATGCCTGCCGTGTGCTGCAGGTAATCAATATTTCGCTGACGTTTGAAAAGGTCTGCGACCTCGGATTCGTCGGCAATATTCAAACTTTCGGCCATGACTTGTGTGTTGCCCTCTGAAAGGTTTTGAAGATCTAATGCAAAATCGGTCAGTAGCGTTTTTTCGGTTCCGACCATGATTTCAGTGGCATGGTCGACTAATACAAGGCGCTGGGGCTTCAGCCACTTGATTGCGGTCCTGGCCATATGCTGCCCCATAAGTCCAACTCCGGTGATGAGCACGGTCGAGTTTTCGCGATGCGTGAAAGGTGCGATATTCATTGTGGTGTATGACATAGCGTCTGCCGGTAGCGGGGTCGATAAAAATGTGTGAAGAAGGTGGAAAGCTGCAGGAGTTTTCATTGCCTCTTGCTTTTGATCAGTCAGACCTGGTTGAAATGGTGAACAGGAGTGGGGGCAGGGTTCGGTAAGCTTTTTGTAATCGAACCATTTGAAGCATTTCTATTTCGCTGAAGAAAATAGATCAATTACTCGTGCAATATAATTGCGCAATCGGCTCGGTGTCATCAATTCATTCCATGTGAATGCTGCTAGATGGAATGATTCAACACCTCTTCCGCGAGTCCGAAGGCCAGAGACATGCCTGCTCCGGTAGTTATCTCGATGGCATACACTCCCTCGTTGATTTCTTCGGAAAATGCAATGCCATCTTCAGCACAGACATAGGAGCCCATCCATCGTTCACAGACTTCGGTTTCGACGCCGGGCAATAATTCCCGAAATGTCGATAGAAGGAGTTTGTCGACCTGTTCGTTTTGAAACGGCAAGGCTTGATCGCCATAAGCATGGCTATCACCAATGATCAGGCTACCATCCTGGTCCTGGACAATAATCAAATGAATCCCGTGTTTCAGATGAACGGCAAAATTCCTTTCCAAGGCATCACTCAATGCCCGTGATTCCTGCATGCCCGCAAAACCCGGATAACGGATCAAGCTCAAATCGGAGAGGACAGGGAAGGGTAATCTTATCCCTGGTGGGCTGAGCTTCAACATCTGCAGAGAACAGATTTGCAATTTGCGCCTCTGCCAGACTTCCGGGCAAAGCTCGCGCAGACGATCCCCCATGCATAAATAAATACGCTCGGCATGAAGGGTGCCTTGGGTTGTTTCCACCCATCCCTTTCCCAGCCGGTTGACATGGGTGTTGGTTTGAAACTCAACCCCAAGGTGATTGGTGAGCCACTGTCTCATTTTGGGAATGGCTTCGCGGGGATTCACACGTAGTTCATGAGGACTGAAAAGGGCCTTCTCGATCTCTTCGGAAAAATTTCCACCGCACATGTCCTGAAGCTCGTTTTTGCCAAGGATGCGGCAAGCCTCTCCTGATTTTGATCGAGCATAGGCTTCCAGAAGATCAGAGGATTCCTTGCACTTTGCCACAAAGCACGCTCCGGTCTGATCGATCTGGATGGATGCTTGGCGAGCCACCGAGCGCCAGATATCCACCGAGCGTCTGGCATATTGCCAAGGCTTGCCCTCTTCCTGCCCCGTCAAAGTGATAAATCCGAAATTCCTCACACTGGCTCCCGAAGCCTGATGCTCCGTGTCCACCACCAAAACGCGCATGCCTTTTCTGGCGGCGGTATATGCATGCGCCATGCCAACGATCCCCATTCCGGCGACAATGACATCAAAATGTTTGTTCATCTTAACTGAGATCTTGTAAGCACTTGTTCCTGATCAGTGATTGGTTTGCTCATGCTCCTTATCTTGAATGATGAAGCTCAGGAAGTCGCATACTCACAAGGAGAATAAGCACGACAAGATGTTTTGTCAGGCGAGGTTACAAGCCGGTAAAGAAAAAGAAAGTCAATCTTTGTCCGTCGTTCGCTGGATCATCCACCAGGCATCCGGATTATTGGGGCTGGCCACATTCAATCCCATCTGACCGGTGTATTGAATGGGAGGCATCGTGCGGGCATCAAGCCATTTGTGTACTTCCGCATGTCCGTCCACAAATGAAAAGCCAGCTGCTCCGTTGTGATAACTTGCTGGAAAATCAATGATACGCGTCTGTGCAAGGTTGTCAGTGGGTTGAACGGCAAAACCTGCCCCATTGATGCTGTCTGGATGCTCATCGAGGAGCACTGAGATCATGGTTGTGCGCCGAACATCGGATAGTTTGTGCATGATGCGCCAGTCGGAGCCTCCCCGTTTGATCCAGCTTGCAGTCGCGTTCCATCCGACTCCCTGGTTCATGGCCAGGCTGCGCACTCTAGGGTGCAATTTGCCTCCGATGCGGACCGAGCTCTTATCAGCCGGACACTTATAAACCTCGGCCGAATTATGGTAGGGAGCCAGCTTGGCAAACTGAGGGTCCGTCAAAAAAAGTGTATTCGTGTTGTCTGTATTGCTTCCGCTGAAATTCAGCAGGCCACTCACCCATCCGCGGCCCTCGACATTTTGTGCGCGTCCTTCGGGGTTGGGGGGTAAGTAGTCCTCATGGTCATCTGGGTACATCAACCAGGCCAGTTGGAGTTGTTTGAGGTTGTTCATGCAGGAAATACCTTGTGCCTTGGTCTTCGCTTTGCTCAAAGCGGGCAACAGCATCCCAGCCAGAATCGCAATGATAGCGATGACAACCAGCAACTCGATGAGGGTAAATCCATCTTTCCTGTACCATCGAAATTCAACGAACATGGTTTTCAAAATTTATCAACGTATGATGTTGTTGTCGAATTCAAAATCCCAAGTCCAGAACGGCATCAAAACTCATTGTTTCGACCCACATGGATAAGTGCCATGTGTTGGAATATGTCGGTCCCATTCTTTTGTATGAGCCAGGCTGGCCAGGGATTGCAAGTCAGTCAAACACGTCCTATGCGTCTCAAGAATTTTTCAAGTCAGTTCAAGTGGCTGGAACAATGATGGAAAATGGAGCCATTAAAGATAATTGGAAATGCATGTCTGATGTTTCTGAGCATCAGTCTGGAGCAGAGAACAGTCCAATGGAACTCACCCTATAGATAAACCCAGGATCTTCGCTTGTGCAGGTATACTCAAAGAGAACCCTCTTGATGGAACAGGTTCGGGTTAGGCAAGGAGTTGTGGCAGGGGCTTTCCATGCACATCCGTCAGTCGATAGTCACGGCCCTGGAACCGATAGGTAAGCCGCTCGTGATCGATTCCGAGAAGCTGAAGCCATGTGGCATGGAGATCGTGTACGTGAGCTGGATCTTTGACAGGTTGATAGCCGAATTCGTCGGATTCACCGAAAGTCATGCCGGGTTTGATTCCTGCCCCAGCCATCCACATGGAAAAACATAACATGTGATGATCTCTGCCGTAGTTATTGGACTCAAATTTTCCTTGAAGCATGGGAGTGCGGCCGAACTCTGTAGCCCAGACCACCAAAGTATCCTCGAGCAGTCCGCGCATCTTGAGATCCTGAATCAGTGCGGCCGAGGGCTGATCTGTCTGGAGGCACTGTCGTGATAGATCCGTTGGAAGGTTTCCATGTTGATCCCATCCACGATGGTAGAGTTGAACAAAGCGAACGCCCCGTTCAGCCAGTCGGCGAGCAAGCAGGCAATTGGCAGCAGCGCTCCCCGGCTTGTTGACCTCTGGACCATAAAGTTTGAGAACATGATCAGGTTCCCCTGAAATATCCATTAATTCGGGTACAGATGCCTGCATGCGGAATGCCATTTCATAAGCCTTGATGCGGGCGCTGATCTCCGGATCAAACACCCGACTGTCTTTGAGGTTGTTCATCGCTGTGATACTGTCGATGACACGGCGACGGGCATTTCGATTGACTCCCGCGGGATTGTTGACAAAAGGGATAGCATCGTGAGCAGGTCTGAATCGGACTCCTTGGTGTTCCGATGGAAGGAATCCGCTTCCCCAGTATCGCGTATGCAGGTTCTGCCCTTGATTCATGCCTGAAGCCAATACCACGAAGGTGGGTAAATCACTGTTCTCGCTTCCCAGGCCGTAGCTCAACCACGCTCCCATTGTCGGGCGTCCCGGTTGTTGGTTGCCGCATTGAAGGAAGGTGACTGCTGGGTCATGATTGATGGCTTCTGATACACAGGTTTTGACGATGCAGATGTCATCAACAATCTTACTTGTAAATGGAAGAAGCTCAGAAATCTCAGCACCGCTCTTGCCTTGCTTTCTGAATCTGTAAGGAGAGCCTTGAACGATCAGTTCCTTGCCGCGGATCTGGGCGAGGCGTTGACCATCGGTCAATGATGGGGGCATCGGCTTGCCGTTGAGTGCTTCCAGCTTGGGTTTGTAATCGAAGGTTTCAAACTGAGACACTCCTCCGCTTTGACAAATGAAAATAACCCTTTTGGCTTTTGCTGGAATGTGGAGTCCATTCAAACCACTCGAGGTTTCTGATTCTCCACCCGACAAATGCGGAGAGAGCGAAGCCAGTGCCATTGCTCCCAGCCCGTTTGCTCCATGCCCCAGAAAGGTCCTGCGCTTGAGAACAGCCTGTGGCGTATGGTCCAGTGAATTGATGATACGAGCATTCATTCTTTGGTCAAAAACTCATCGAGATTCATGATCGCCTGAGCTACTGCAATCCAGGCGGCGAGTTCGGTGGTATTCAAGTTTGAGGCATATTGGAGCTTTCCTGCAGAGACGATCTTGCTGGCGTCTTCGGGGTGTGACTTGTAATGAGAGATCATATCCCGCTGAAGAGAAATGAGGATGAAAAGTTCTTGATCCGAAGGAGGGCGATAGAGTGCCGACTCCACAGCGAAGGTAATTCTGCTTTCCTCAGTATGATTGCTCGATTCCAGGATTCGTTTGGCGAAAGCCCTTGCGGCTTCAACAAAGGTCCTGTCATTCAGTGTGACGAGTGCCTGCAGCGGAGTGTTGGTGATGGGACGGTTTACTACGCATTCTTCGCGGTTAGGAGCGTCAAAGGCTGCGAAAGCGGGGTAGAGTATCGAGCGCTTCCAGAAGGTGTAAAGCCCACGTCGGTAGAGGCTTTTGCCTTGATCTGTTATATAAGATTTGCCCTTGGAGTCTCCGTAGGCCATTTCTTTCCAGAGTCCGGGGGGTTGATGGGGCTTCACGGATGGACCGCCCATCTGCGAGTGAAGCAATCCCGAAACGAACAGTGCATTATCGCGGATCATTTCAGCTGAGAGTCGACGCCGTGATCCTCTGGCTAGAAGCCGGTTCGATGGGTCAATCTGCATCAGCATTTCGGAACCCGCCGAGGATTGGCGGTAGGTTGCAGAAGTGACCATTAGTGTGAGCATGTGTTTGATATCCCAACCGCTCTCGATAAATTCTACCGCCAGCCAGTCCAACAGTTTCGGATGGCTCGGCCAATCTCCCTGTGAACCGAAATCTTGCAACGTTGTGACAATCCCTTCACCAAAAAGCATGGCCCATAACCGATTGACGACCACACGTGCTGGTAATGGATTTCTGGGATCGTTGAGCCATTCGGCCAGAGCCAGACGAGGCGAGGCGGCGGGTGGAAGATCCGGGAAAATGGAGGGGACGGCGGGGGACACCAGTTCTCCCCTGCGGCGGAAATTTCCTCGGATAAGGATATGACTGGGCATTCGCTCATCTGCGTCCTGCATGATGCGAAGCTTGGGAATCGAATGTGTGATTGCCTGAAGATTCTTCTTCGCCATCTCGAGCTCAAGGACAACGTTTTTATTCACATTCGAAGCGCTTTTCGTAGATCCTGCCTGTAGTATCTCAATCTGCTGAGACCATTTCTTTTTCTCGGCTTCCTGTTGTGGAGACGGCAATGCAATGGAGGGGGGAGCAAATTTTCCTCGGTAAAGCGGATTCCCCGGAACCTGGTCGAAGAATGCGAACATTTGATAGAACTCGCGTTGAGAAAATGGATCGTATTTGTGGTCGTGACACTCTGCGCATTGAAGGGTAATCCCCAGCCAAACGGTCGCAGTGGTGGCGACACGGTCCACAGCATATTTGACACGATATTCTTCAGGATTGGCACCTCCTTCGCTTGATGTCGGGCCATTGCGATGGAACGCAGACCCCGATTTCTGCTCCAATGTTGCATCAGGTATTAGGTCTCCAGCAATTTGTTCCCGAGTGAAAATATCAAACGGTTTGTTGTTGTTGAATGAGTTGATGACATAGTCGCGATAAGGCCACATGGCTCGATCGGTATCGTCATGGTAGCCGTCACTATCAGCGTAACGCGCCAGATCCAGCCAATGTATAGCCATGCGTTCGCCGAAGCTGTCTGAGGCCAGCAATCGAGCCACCAGGTTTTCATAGGCCCGGGGAGAATGGTCTTCAAGAAAAGCCGAGACTTCGGCGGTAGAAGGTGGCAGACCGGTTAGATCGAAAGAAAGACGTCGAATGAGTCCTCTTGCATCCGCGGGACCGGATGGATGCATGCTTGGATTCTCCTTCTCCAATTGAGCCAGGACGAAGGAATCGATGGGGTTGATCACCCATTCAGGGGAACTGGTTTCAGGCAGTGTAAATCTTACAGGAGGTATCCACGCCCAATGTTCATCGTATTCCGCACCTGAAGCAATCCAGCGTTCCAGAAGATCTATTTTCGCCTCCGTAAGTGGCTTCTTCGTCTCCGCCGGGGGCATGCGTTTGTCTGGTTTTTCATGCCGGATACGCTGGATTAATTGACTCGACTGAGCGTCCCCGGGTATGATGACCACATTTTCATGTGCAATCTCGGGAATGTCGAGGCGAAGATCGGCCTCTCGTTTATTTTCGTCAGGACCATGACAAGCAAAGCAATGATTTGAAAGAATCGGTCGGATGTCACGATTATAGTTGATACGTTTCTCAACCTGACCCTGTAAATGAAAGGGAAGAAACATCACTACTGTTAATAATGACAGCCACCTTATTTCCATTCTTGAGACAAATCTCATCCTAACTGTTAATATGCAACGGAGCCGTACTTGACACCAAGGGGTTTCTTCAAATCTAACTCAATCCCAGAATCGAGAAAACGATATGTTTCAAATCAGGTATCAAAATTGTCAGGTGCTCAGGAAATTCCCGATGATTTAAAGTATCCAAGGTGTGAGATTAAAACCAGAAGTGAGGATGGTTTTTCGATAGCTCACGTTTTGTTCATTTGCTTTGATGAACCTGTGTTGGCTTTAAATTCAGGATTTCCTCATCGGGTGAAAACAAAACCTGCATTGACCCAATCTGCAAAGTCCTCACGCGATCCATCTCCGGCATCCATTGCAACCAGACTGATGATGTCTGCCCCTGCAGGGATGTTGATGTCAAATCGCCATGCCGGCGACAAGACCTTCATCACTGGGCTTGAGGCGGCTTCCTCGCCGTCAATAAATACCTTGAAAATTACACTGGGATACATGGCAAGATTTGAACCGTTGCTGATACTGACCACGTGCTCATCGACACCTGCCAATGCCACAAAGCGTTCATATTCAGGTTTGATTTGATAAGCGAGCGCGGAAGGCGCGTGTACGCCCATTCCCTTGTCATAACGCTTGCGGTTAATCTTCAAGGCGTATCCCAGGTTTGAGCGGTCCTTTTGCGGTGCTTGTGTATTTCCAGAGTATCTGACGACCCCTCCGTAGGTGTGTCCGAAACCAACATTGCGGATGGGTGTGAGATCGTTGATGAGCACATCCGGGGCAGGTGGCAATGGTCTCATGTGTGCGAAGAATCCTTCAGACTCGAGGCAAACCTTTCTGCCGTCTCGAAAGGCTGAGGTTCGGAGAAGTGTAGTTTCTTCAACAATAAACGGCCCCTCATAGGACTTTGATGTCAGAATCGGCTCAGAACCATCCAGGGTGTAACGGATTTCTGCGTTCGGCTGTAGAGGGGTCGTCAGTGTAACGGTTACTGGCTGCTCAAATAAATGGGGACGCATTTGTGTGCCCCATGGCGCAATCCGAACGGGATCGACAATCCAGTCCACATCCCATTTGCCCCAGCGGGTTAATTCATCCTGTAAATGGATCGTTGAGGCCAGGTGCTTTTCAAAGTGTTCCACCACCTGTGCTGTGTTCAGGTCCGGTGTGAATTTTCGGGCTGGATCATATCCCGGGTGGGCATCGGTCATGTCCCTCGCCAGAACACATTGCAGTCCCGCAGATTTCATCGCTCGCAACCCCATTGGTTTGCCCAGCAGGCAAACCTGGGTATGGAATCCGACGTAAATCAGATGGGTCAATCCGTATTGCCTGCAAATGGCATAGACTTCCGCCTGCGTGTCAGGCATCAGATCATGCTTTCCAATTCGCAAGTCCGGGTGCATTCCATCCCACCCATAGTTGACAGCACAACGCTCACGATCACACGCGCACCCTCCCGCATCGGGCACTGGGGGGCAGGTGACATCATACACCTTGGGGACCGTTACTTCAGGTAATGCGAATATCCGCTCCCGCTGGGGGTAACCCACATAATTGTCCACTACATCACTGGGGCATAGCATCACCGTCATTCCCAGATCTCTTGCTGCTTCAAGGGCTTTGTTCATCCTGGGAACAATGGCATCCACACGCATGGTTGCAGTTTTACACCAATGATAATTCCAGACATCGACAGCAATGACGCCGACCTTCAGGGGGTTGATTTCTTCGGTCTCGATCTTTATCTGGCCTGTTTCAGGGTCGCGTTGTTGAAGTTTCAATGTCAATCCGTGGATCTCTGAACAGACGGTTGATGCCATCAGTAGCAGGAAAAAAGGGAGTCGCATCCAGACAATGAATAATGTGGGTTTCATGATTTTTTTCAGATTTTATCGTTTATTCGGTAATGCTTTCGATATGCTGGCTTCAGCAGTGCGTTGGCCTCCTGGTTGTTGGTGAAACGTTCCGTAGCGCCGTCAAACAGGAGTTGCTTTTGCCCCACGCGATAGGAGGTATTTCCCAGGTGCACGAGGCTGGCGCTCCTGTGAGCTTCTTCGATATCAGCATTTGGCCGTGCCCGTGTCCGGACACAATCAATAAAGTTGGGCTGATGCCATTGATCAGGAAAAAGCCCCTTGTCCTCAGCAATGACTTCTCCACCGGCACCCATTACCTGCCACCCGCACCCGTGCCGCCCAAGATACATCAGGGCATTTGTGCCGTAGATCTCAACGCGTGTAGCCGACATCTGCCAATGGGGCCATTGGTTTCCGAAACGAACATCGCCCGGGAACTTGCGCATGTAATCCGTAGCATTACCATTCTCACACGTCATTGAAAAATCCCCGTAGTCGTAGGTGATACACTGGAACTCGGGCACCTCACGTCCCGACTGATAGGCATAGTTGCCACCTATGCAGATTACGGATTTTGGATGCAAAGGGTCACCTAAAACCATGCGTGTCAGATCCAGTTGATGACTGGCATCGTCCGCCAGAGTACCCCCTTTGTAATCCCACCATGGGTGCCAGTCGAGATGACGGCCTGCATTGTAGGGAACGTAAGGAGCGGGTCCAAGCCATGCATCCCAATCGAATCCAGCAGGGGGAGTGCCGTCTGGTTTGGGCTGCCACCTTGACCCGCCCAGCATGTTGTAAACTTTTACATGGACGATTCGCCCGAGTTTTCCGCTGGCGATGTAATCGCGCGCCGACTTCGCATAGGGGCCACTTCGGTTCTGGAAACCAACCTGAACAATGCGGTCATACTTGCGAGCCGCCTCAATCATCTTGCGCCCTTCCCAGATGCTCATGGATGGGTTTTTCTCCACATAAACATCCTTGCCGGCCTGACAGGCCCAGACTGTTGCCAATGCATGCCAGTGCTCCGGAGTTGCCACCACGATCGCCTGGACTTCCTTGTCATCCAGAGCCACTCGCATATCGGAGATCCGCTGCGGTGGCCTTTGTTGAGTCTGAGTCAACTGTGTCATGACTCCAGACCCGCGATCCTTCCAGACGTCACAGACATATTTGAACTCCACGCCAGGCAGACGAGACATTCCCGAGGCGTGGCTGGCACCTCGCCCACCTGCACCGATCAGGGCCAATACCACCTTTTCGGAAGCATTTTGAGAGCGCGCAAGCTTGGAAGTTCCGAACAGTGCCGCACCCGCGCCGATTGTGAGAGTGGATTTACCTCCGCTCGCCATGAAACTGCGCCTGGTAATATTTTTTTTGGACATAATAAAAGTTGGTGTTGCGCCTGCAGGAATGTCAACGAGCTTTTCATATTAATAGCATGCATCCTTGGTTTCGCTTATCTTGTCTTTTTTCTCATATGGACAATGAACAAGCTCATCCATGTCTTCCAGAAGCATACAGGAATCAGTATTTACAATTCCGATGGATCATGACAGATTGTCGTTATCTAAATTAAAGTAATCTCCCGATGAATGCTTCCCTTCAAGTTCTCCGTCTCATTGGAGTCGGTCTATGTTTATGCACGACATTCTTTCATCTACGTGTTGGAGCGGTAGAATTCGGCAGCGATGTTCTACCTATTTTTTCCGAAAAATGTTTTCAGTGCCACGGTCCTGATGAGAAAGAACGCAAGGGTGGTTTACGATTAGACACATCAGCGGGGGCCACAAAAGACCTGGGAGACTATGCTGCGGTGGTCCCGGGTAAACCGAATCAAAGCACGTTGATACAACGTATTCATCACTCGGACCCTGATGAAATCATGCCTCCTCCCGAATCAGAACTTTCCTTGGATCCGCAGGAGAAAAAGATCCTCAATGATTGGATTCTCAGTGGTGCTGTTTATGAACAGCACTGGGCTTTCACTGTTCCTCAAAAAGTGTCCATTCCAAAAGCGGGACATCCGATAGACGCCTTTGTCGATGCAAGATTGGAGACGGACAGTCTTTCGTTTTCACCCCCTGCACAAGCTGATGTTTTATGCCGTCGCCTTTATCTGGATATTATCGGACTACCTCCTTCTCCCAAGCAAGTTGCTGCATTCGTTTCAGCAGCAAAAGAGGATCGCGGCAAGGCCGTCAAGAACCTGACGGTTCGTTTGTTCAAAGACCCGAAATTTGGTGAGCGCTGGGCTCGCCCCTGGCTCGACGTCGCCCGCTATGCCGACAGTAATGGATTTGAGAAGGATTTGCCGCGTGAGCAGTGGGCATGGCGCGATTGGGTGATCCAGGCAATCAATGATGACAAGCCCTATAATGAATTCCTCATCGAACAAATGGCAGGCGATCTATTGCCTGATCGCTCTCAGGACCAGCTGATTGCTACTGGTTTCCTGCGTAATGGGATGGTCAACGAAGAGGGCGCTATCATTGCGGAGCAATTTCGCCTTGAGGGGGTTTTTGATCGTATGGATTGTGTTGGGAAAGCCGTGCTGGGTCTTTCACTTCAATGTGCTCAGTGCCACACTCATAAGTTTGATCCTATCTCCCACGATGAATATTACGGGATGTTCGCTTACCTTAACGACACCCACGAAGCACAATCCTGGGTTTATTCAAAAGAACAGTTGGATTTGATTGAATCGATCCAATCCAAAGTAAAGACACTTGAAAAGGACATCAGGGAAAAAGTACCGAATTTGAATCAGGAGATCCTGCTGTGGGAAGAAGCCCAGCGAAAAAAACAGCCCCAGTGGAGTCAACTTGATTTTCATGAACACGTATGGGAAGGCGGGCTGAACCATCCTACCAAAATGGATGATAAAAGTATTTTAGTGCTTGGACATCCAACAGCTGGAGGAAGTATGTATCTGATCGCACAGCCGGGGGCTCTTGAAGTGGCTGAAATCCGATTGGAAGCCCTGCGGCATGGGGATCATCCATTTGGCGGTCCCGGACGTGGGAGGCGGGGCATGTTTTCCATAGGAGAGATTGAGGTCCATCACAGAGAGACTGAAGGAGGTGAGTGGAAAAAAGTGGAACTCAAGGAGGCCCGTGTGGACTTTGCTACAGAAGAACGAGAATTAACGGATGAATCCGACAAGGAAAAACGGCGTCGAGTGGGGCCTGCAGATTTCTTGATCGACGGCAAATCCCAGACGGGGTGGATGCCGGACCGAGGGCCTGTATTGCGTCATACCGATTCGGTTGCAGTCGTGACTTTGGGTAATCCCCTGAATCTGAAAGATACCAGTGAGCTCAAGATTCGGCTTCAACTTCATCAGGGCAGAGTCATCAATGGACGAGACAATTTACAATTGGGTCGGCTGCGCTGTTCGGTCACCGGTCAAACGCATGCCAATACGCCTCTTCTGGATCATGCAGCCCGGCTTGCCATCCAAAAAAAGCCAACGCAGCGAACAGAAAGAGAACAGCAGGCTGTTTTCAGAAGTTGGAGAAAAAGTGTTCCTGATTTCGCAGAGATCAATGCACGGATCGATGGCCATGAGCAAACCTACCCTGAGGCCGATACGAGTGTGTTGCACTTGTCACAACCATCACCTGAACTCAAACGAGTCACTCATTTACTGGATCGAGGTAGCTGGAACCGTCCCCGTCAGCAGGTGAAGGCGCACACTCCTGCTGCCTTGCATGGCTTTCCAAAAGGCGCCTCAACAAGACTTACGTTTGCTCGCTGGTTGGCCAGTGAACAATCTCCCTTAACAGCGAGAGTTCAGGTCAATCGTGTCTGGCAGTCGATCTTCGGAGCAGGGCTCGTGGAGACTGCCGAGGATTTTGGAACACGTGCGCCTCGCCCTGAATACCAGTCGATACTGGATTGGCTGGCGGTGGATTTAATGGAGCACAGTTGGTCTCTCAAATCACTGATCAAGACCATTGTAACCAGTCGAACCTATCAGCAGGACTCTCGTGTGCGCCCTGAACTGGGGGAAATGGATCCTCGTAACCGTTTGCTGGCCCGAGGTCCTCGATTCCGGGTCGATGCGGAAGTTGTTCGAGACATCGCTCTGTCCGTGTCGGGTTTGTTGCATGAACATATTGGTGGACCCAGTTTTTACCCTCCTGTTCCCAAGAGTATGCTGGATTACAATTACTCCAAAGTCGACTGGCAGGAAGCTCAGGCTCCGGAACGATACCGTCGATCGCTCTACATGTTCCGAAAACGATCCATGCCGGACCCTGTTCTGACCACCTTCGATGCACCCAACGCTGATTTCGCCTGTGCTCGGCGTATGCAGTCCAATACTCCGATGGCTGCGCTGGTGCCACTCAACGAACCAGTCTTCGTTGAAGCTGCGCGGGCTTTGTCACTGAGGATACTTCGAGAGGGCGGTGGCAAGGATGCATCAAGAGCAGATTATGGGATTCGGCTTTGCACTGGGCGCGCCAGTCAGGCAGATGAGCGGCAAGCATTATTGGACCTGATCGAAAAACAGCGCTCTCGATTGGCAGACGGATGGCTACCAATCGACCATGTTGCATTTGGCGAGGCCTCAGTGAGACCCGATCTGCCGGAAGGGGCGACGCCGCAGGACGCTGCGGCCTGGGCCATCGGCGCTCGTGTTCTCCTTAATTTGGACGCAACATTAACCAAGTATTGAAAGGCACGGAGATGAATGCACAAAACGAACATAGAAAGCAGTGGGCAGAAGGTCTCAGTCGTCGCTGGTTCCTGCGCGATTGCGGTCTAGGGGTGGGAGCGTCCGCATTGCATTCCTTGCTTGCAAATGATCTTCCTGGCAAGGAAGCAAGAACCCACTTTGCCGCCAAAGCTAAAAGAGTCGTTTATCTTTTTCATGCAGGTGCGCCAAGTCATCTGGAATTGTTTGATCCGAAGCCTGAACTCACCAAGCGGGATGGTCAACTACCCCCGGTCGAATTACTCAAAGACTACCGAGCCGCCTTTATCAATCCGAACTCCAAACTCCTCGGGCCCAAGTTTAAATTTCGGCCCCATGGACAAAGCGGAATTGAGCTGAGCGAACTGTTGCCACATACCGCAAAAATATCAGATGAAATCTGCCTCGTTCGATCCTTACACACCGAGGCCGTCAATCATGCTCCGGCGCAGATCATGTTGAATACAGGATCTCAACAGTTTGGAAGACCCAGCCTGGGAGCCTGGTCCTTGTATGGATTGGGTAGTGAGGGGCAAAACCTTCCTGGTTATATTGTTTTAACCAGTGCGAAGGGGACGAGTGGGGGAGCCAGTAATTACGGCAGTGGTTTTTTGCCTGCCGAGTATGGGGGTATTCCATTTCGTGGAACCGGAGATCCGGTTTTGTATCTATCCAATCCCAGGGGATATGACGCCGAAGTTCAACGTGATTCATTGGACGCACTGAAACAATTGAATGAAATTGGTTTTGATCAAGCTGGAGATCCAGCGATCGATGCCAGAATCCAAGCCTATGAGACCGCCTATCGGCTCCAGACAAGTGCTCCGGAGTTGATGGACTTGAGTCAGGAGTCCAAAGAAACACTGGATCTTTATGGTATCAAAGACCCTCGGAAATCAAATTACGCGCGCAATTGTTTGCTTGCTCGAAGGTTGCTGGAGAGAGGCGTACGTTTTGTTCAGCTCTTTCACGAAGCATGGGATCAACATGGGAACCTGACCAAGGATATCAAGAAAAACTGTCAGGATACGGATCAGGGAACGGCTGCTTTAGTCATGGATTTGAAACGTCGAGGATTATTGGAAGACACCCTGGTCATATGGGGGGGGGAATTTGGTCGTACGCCCATGGTGCAGGGTGGCAACGATGGACGTGACCATCACAATCGATGCTTTTCCATGTGGCTTGCGGGCGGGGGAGTCAAACAAGGGAAAGTATATGGTGAAACCGATGATCTTGGTTTTAACATTGCGCGTGATCCCGTGCATGTGCATGACTTGAACGCGACCCTGCTTCATCTACTTGGGTTCAACCATGAGCGGTTGACCTTTCGCTATCAGGGCAGAGACTTTCGGCTCACGGACGTGCATGGGAAGGTAATCCATCAAATCCTGGCATAGGTAGAGAGCCATTCGTCGAGCTGGTTTGATAATGTTGGTTGAATGAACGGAGATTATTGCTGCACAGTCCCACAGTGCTTCAACGGTAATATCCCGAAAGGCAAGTTATGCAGAAACCACAAAATGGCTCACTCCAAAAGCCAATTATTCATGGTGAGCAGCCATTAATATTTATCAATTAGTCGCTCACTGAAATTCAACATATATTGGCAGAAAGTAGATTTCTCCTGGATTTGGATATTGCGAACGTTGGCTTAGGCTCTTCGTATGAATCAACCGTATGCAAATATAATATGCACATACACGATCAATGCGGGAATACTCTAGAACCAAATCGCAATCGGGCAAATATCCCCACAATTGCCAAGACCCTCCAACATTGCATTACTGCTCCTTTTGAGTCAGGCCCCGCAACGATGAAAATTTCCCTGTTCTTGCCGAATTGCCCTCATACATCCATGTTGATTGTATTGTTGCAGCTGACATGAAACTAAAACACATCCTCATAATAACTTGTCTTTTTGTAATCTGCTGGGGGAACATGCTGCACGCAGCCTCTCAGCCATTTGGAGAAGACCTGAATCAAGCGCAACTTGAGTTCTACCAAACAGGAATTGTTCAGTCGGTATATCTTCAAATCTCAGTAGAAGACAAACGCCGGATGATGGAAGCGCTCCCCGAGTGTGTCTATGTGCCAGCGTCTTTTCGATGGCGTGATGCAACCTTGAAAAAGGTGGCTGTTCGTTTCAAGGGCAATAGTTCTTCAAATCCGGGTCAAAAGCACAAACGCGGTTATTTGGTTCGATTCGATAAATACGACGATAACAAAAGATTCATCGGGCTTCGCCGTGTTTCATTTGATAACGGTGTGCAATTCGGCAGTCTGTTCAGTGAACCCATCATCACCGAAATCTTGCAAGCCGAAGGTATTAAGGCGCACCGCTGTAACTATGCAAAGCTCTACGTGAACGAGGAATACCAAGGCGTCTACGTGAACGTAGAAAGGATTGATGAATCATTCTTGGATCGGCATTTCCCCGAATCCGCAGGTGGCCTTTGGAAAAATGACCTGGGCGGACCAGGGGGCGATTTAACGTATCAGGGAGAGGATGCCGCTCAATACAAAAAATCATTTGAGGCAAAAAATAAAGCAGCCAAAAGTCGCTGGGAATTAATAGGCTTCATCAAGCGTATCAATCAGACGCCCGATGCAAACTTGCTTGAGATGTTGGAGTCCAACATGGATTTAGAGGCTTTCTTCAAGGTGATGTCAGTGATGCTTTTCTCCGGTGCATTCGATCAGTTGACAGGTTGGGGCCCGCACAACTTCTATCTCTTCCACGATACGAAACAGAATCGCTGGCATTATCTACCGTGGGACCTTGATGTTGGTTTCTGCGAAATCGCATTCGGTCATGTCTACGTCATTGATGACTGGAATGCCGCGTGGCCCTTGCCTGTCGGACGCACCAATCCACTTCTGGATCGCATTGTTGCAGATCAAACCTTGCTGGCTCGTTATCGAGTCATTGCTGCCGAAATCCTCGAAAAACACTTCGAACCCAATCGCCTCTGCCATCTCATTGACAAGAAATACGACCTATTAAAGGCTGGTTTGCAGACCGATCCATTTCCTCATCAGCGAGCGACAGTTCCAGGCGACAAAAACTACGATGACATTGTTGATTCCATGAAGACATTCATGCGCAGACGTTATGCTATCGCAAGGCAGCAGCTGCAGAATCCCGGTCAAAGGCCCAAAGCAGTGGATCGGCCCGGTCAGGAGTCGCAAGGAATGCCGCCCAAACTTGTGGCCCGAATTCAGCGCCTGCAACAAGGGGCTCAGGACATGCAGCGAACAATGCAAGAGCTGCAGAAAATAATGCAGAAGATCGGAATGCTGATTCAGCAAAAGAAATTTGATCAAGCCAACCTGATCATGGATGAGGCGTTCAAGATTACTGAGCCAAGTGACGTGTCGACGGATAGATGAAACGCCCTTGCCTCCAGTAAGGATATTTGGCACTCGGCCCTGCTGTTTTCAATACAGGGATTCAAACAGGGAACTGAATGAGTTTACAAGTGATTCATACACTGGCCGTGGCAAGCATCCAAAATCTCGATTTTGCTAAGAGAATTTTTTTCTACGGATATCACACTCATTCAAAAGCTCTCCCAACCTATCTTCAAACTTTTGCTTCTGCTGCTTCAGACCCCTCCGTCAGTGGCATGTTTATCCAGATTTTTATCAAAAAACCGATGAAACAATGCATAAATAATGATGGATACCAGGACGCCGCTTAAAAAATCCTTAAAGAGCACCACAACCGCGGTCAGATACATGAGGAACATGTGAAAGCCGTTCATCTTGTGGACGGAACGAATCTCCTCCATCTTAATCATATTCATTGCCACGTATGCCAGTATACCTGCGATGCATGCCATGGGGACCAGATCAAGATAGGCAGCTAAAAAGAAAGCCATCGCCAACTTAGTCCAACATTTGAATATGCCAGCAAGTGGAGTCATGCCACCAACCTTTATATTCGTAGCCGTACGGGCCAATGCGCCTGTGTGTGGAAATCCATTCAGCAGAGGCACAAAAGTGTTCACCATTCCTTGGCCAAAGAGTTCTTTGTTTGGATTGTAGGGGATCCCTTTGTTGTCCGCCATGCGATCAGCCATACGCGAGCAGAGCAGCGACTCAATGGCTGCTACGAAAACGATGGCAATGGTATAAAAAGCCAGGTCAAAAACAATGCCTGCTGACAGGGTTGGCAGAGTTGGAGGGGTAAAGAGAAAGAAGTCTGAGGTAGGAATGGCTCCATATTTGTCTTTGGCTGCTGTCAATCCCTGTGTTTTCAAAATGGTCTCGTTGGCCACATAGCCCAATCCAATAGCAATCAATGGACCCGGAATGTAGAAACTGATGCGAAGCAAATACTTCGTGATCAAAAAGGTTCCAGCCGCTAGTAGGACTGCGAAGATGTTGAATTCTCCTATGTTCTGAACTATGACCGGAATCTTGTCGAGTAGCGGATAAGGCAATTTGGCCTTGATTCCCAGCACGTCACCAATCTGAGTCAGGGCGATTGTCAGGGCAATACCAATTGTAAAACCAACGACAATGGAATGAGGTACGCGTGCTACAAATGTACCAGCACGGAATACACCCAGGAAAATCAGTATGAGTCCAGCGCAAACAGAACAAAGCACGAGCACACCATATCCGTCAGAATATTTTTCAGCCACCACCTGTGCGCCATCTCCACCAAAAGTGACCATGATACCAAAGATAATCGGAATGTATGCAGCCGTTGGTCCGTAGACCTGGTATTTGGAACCACCGAAGAGGGAGCCCAGCAATCCGGCAAATGCTCCTCCGACGATACCGTGCACAGGGTTCAACCCGGAGGCAATGGCGAAACCCATCGCCAAGGGGATGGCCACCATCGCCACGATGAGTCCGGCCACGAAGTCGCGTAGCACCACTCCCTTCCACCCTTGACGCATGTCCTCGTAGCGCCCATCGTGAAAGGGCATGAAAAATAGCTTCACGCGTTCTGCGAACGTTTCTTTTTGGTTCATATTTTTATTTTTTTATCAATCTTTAGTTCATTTATGGATCCGCTTGCAATGTCATAGACCCAACCGTGAAGGCTAAGTTCTCCTGCATCTTCCCGAGATTGAATGAACTTGAGCTTACGAAGGACTTTAATCTGGTGAAGCACGTTCATCTCGATGGCCTTATCCAAGTTACTCGCACCTCCAATATGATCATTCAAACCTTGCATGCCGTTTTCAATCCATCCGGGCAAATGATCAAATCCCTGGACTGTTTCTGGCGAAAGACATGCTTTCATCGCACCGCAGTCGCTGTGGCCACATACAATCAAATGTGGTGTTTTGAGTGCGCAAACCGCAAACTCCAGACTCGCCAACTCGGAACATCCCTCGACATCACCAGCAGGCACCATGTTGCCCGCATTGCGGATGATAAATAAATCCCCCGGCTCAGCACTCGTGAGCAAACATGGATCAATTCTTGAATCCGAGCACGTAAGCAGCGTCGCTTTGGGCTTCTGTCCCTTGGCTAATCGCTCATAGAGGGACTTGTTTTTTGGAAACTCCGAGGTTTTGTAGTTTTGATGCCCTTTAATGAGCGACTGGTAGAGGTCCTGGTGCATCTACTTCATCATTACACGGAACTTAGTTATATACTAATTGAAATTTCAGTGGTCTAAGTATAGATATAATCTATAATGCTCGTATGCGTTGGTTAAATTATCATCACTTGCGATATTTCTGGGTAGTTGCCAAAGAGGGAACCATAAGCCGGGCCAGTCAGACGCTCAACCTGACTCAGCCCACACTTTCCAAGCAGATAAAAACTCTGGAAGATTCTCTGGGAGAATCTCTGTTTACGCGGAAAAATTCAGGTCTTCAACTTACAGAAGCAGGCCAATTGGCTTATGAGTATGCAGATGATATTTTTCACCTTGGTAATGAGTTCCTTGAATGCATCAAGGGAGTCAGCTCTACAAGACCTAAAAAGTTGAGGGTCGGGATTTCTGATGTCCTGCCAAAACTTGTCAGCCATCGCATTCTGGAGCCGCTGTTAAGTTCCAATCCACCGATCCGCTTGAATTGTGAAGAGGGCATGACGGAAAAATTGTTGGCTGAATTATCCATCCAGCACTTGGATTTGGTTTTGACCGATGCGCCCATCACCGCTTCGATCAAGGTCAAGGCTTTCAATCATTTTCTTGGTGATTGTGGTATATCGTTTTTCGCAGCAGAATCTCTCAGGAAGCAGCTTCGTGGAAGCTTTCCAGCCTGTTTGGAAAGAATGGCATTGCTTGCTCCTTCCGAACACACCGTCATGCGACGGTCCTTGGATCAATGGTTCAACACGCATAAATTAACCCCTCACATTGTTGCAGAGTTTCATGATAGTGCTCTTCTAAAGGTCTTCGGCCGGGAAGGAGCTGGCGTTTTCGCTGCACCCTCGGTGATTGCCAAGGAAGTTTGTCGAGAATATGGCGTTCGACTGATAGGTCAGACAGATGAAATCAAGGAGTCCTTTTATGCCATCACAATCGAAAGAAGACTCAATCATCCGATTGTGATGAAAGCCGTCAACCACGCACGTCAAATATTCCTCAAAGACTAGTCATGGTCTTGCGTGATCGGATCTTCGATCACACAGCTAGTTTGTTCTCGACTCTATTTCGATCATTGATTGGTTCGAAACACTGCCAACTACGAAACACGCGATAACTATAGTTTCAGTCAATCCCTCTTGAACACCAAGTGCGCGGATCAAAAGGCTGACAATATGGTGGTGAAGCCTGGATCAAAGCAGCGGAAGAGACTTGTCCGTATTGAAATCCTGACCACACCAAACAATGCAAACAAGCCATAAGCAAACGCCGCACTTTCGGAATGTAATTCACAGACTCGGTCGTTTTTTACGCTTATTTCGGTTCAATTTGACCCATTTTCATGGACTATCCAAACCTGCAATCTGCTGACGATTCTGCTGACAGTTTGAAAAGCTCAAGTTCATCTTTCGGTTCTACAAGCGATCTGAATCCAGATGAGTTGCTTTACGGGTTCGAATCAACTGTAGTGATGAAAAGGATAGATATTAATCCTCCGCTTGTCTTTCGATGAAACCCGTATCAGTTAACCAGGCAACGAAACTATGCTTCCACATGCGAGTGGAATCTCCCTTGCCATCGCCCATATCAAACCCATGGCCCCCTTTGGAATAGATGTGTAGTTCGGAGGGGGCGCCTTTGGAATGTATCCGAGTAAAAAACTCGATGCATCGATTTGCCGGAGTCAATCGGTCATTCAACGCGTTCATAAAAAACATCGGAGGAAGGTGATCGTGTTTTTCCACCACCCCTTCGGATGTCAAATCATCCCGGAGCCAGGGATAAAAAAGACCCGCGAAGTCTGGCGTGGACAGTGTTGTCCTGGGCCCGGAGTCCGCATACAGCCCAAGTGCAACACTCAATGCCAAATGTCCTCCGGCTGAAAAACCGCCAATGCCGATTTTCTTCGGATCCAGATTCAGAGAAGTCGCCTCGTTTCTAAGGATTTGGATTCCCTGTCGGGCATCTGCCACGACTGCCGTTAAATACTCAGGCCAGGGATACTTCGGTTTGGATTGTTCCGCCCCATAGTTCGTTCGGTATTTTAAAACCAGGGAAGTAATGCCCTGCTTCTGAAGCCAGATTCCGAGATCATGCCCTTCGCGGTCCAGCCAGACATCCCGATATCCTCCGCCGGGGCAGATCACTATTCCAACTCCAGTGGCAATGGTTTCCGGCGCCTGATGAATCGTGTAGCTTGATTCGAATACCTGACTGAACACCCGATTGGAACCGGACAGCGAATGAACAGAGACTTTGTGACTTCGAACGGATTCTTTATCAAATTGAATGGCATTCCCTCTCGGAACATCTTCCCACAACGATCTTTCAGCTGGGAGATCTGCTGCCCTTAAATGCAAAGCGCCACAATAGGCCAAGGCTCCGCAGATGAATGGCTTTGAAAAGTTCCTGATAAATGAAAACAATAAGGATTGGTTCATACAAATGAACCTATGATGGTTGGGATGTGATTCGCCACGAAAATCCAAACTAGATTTTATTTCCAAGCAAGGCGAATGGAGTGGCTCAGTTGAAATTTGAGTAGCCTGAAGACAAAAGCCTTACCTTCAGTCAATCGTGATGATGCATTGACCCCGTATCTATTCTTTCTTTATTTCGAACTGTTGCCATTGGATCATGGTGAGCGCGGAAATCAGGTGGTCGGAATTGTTCTTTTATGAGATCTGCTTCGGTGGATTTTGGAAGCGGAGTTGCCTTTGTGACGATGACAATCAGGATCGGAACAGGTTCGATTCATCGTTTGATCAATGTCGAACCTCATCAAGTCGAGCAGGGTGTGTAGTAATTAAGAGCCACCTTTCACACTTGATGGCAGAAGCACCAGTTGTGCAATGACTTCTTTGGAATCCCTCCGGCACTTCGCTTCAATTCGATCCATTTGAACCGAGAGAGCCGATTGAATGCATCGAAACCTTGCAAAAATGAAACCTACTTCAGAACTCGGGAAACAGTTTGTTTCATGGATGAGATTCAGATTTCCCATCCCTCTCGGTATGTAGTGGAAACGTATTGGTTGGCGTCCTTGTTGTTGGTCACTTTCATTTTCCTGGCGTCCCACTGAATTTCTGTTCCTGCGCGCATAGCGACTTGACCGAGCAGAACGACTTCAGTAAGTGGGCCAGCTTTATCAAAATTTGAAAGAGCTGAAGAACCTCCCCTGCAAGCGGTAAGCCAGTCGTCGTAGTGGCACTGATGCCAGTCCTCGCATTCTCCGAAAATTCTGGGAGCATTGATGTCCTCATACTTGCGTCCGCTCTTCAGTTCTCCACCTCCGCTGTAATGCGTCAGCATCGTGTCCTCCGTCCCGACCATCAGGATCCCGTTGGTGTCGTATTCAACGCCGGAGAATAGATCCTGAGAAGGTTTTCGTCCGCCATCATACCAATGAAACTTGAAAGCTGGTTGCTCGGGGCGTTCCGGGAAATCCCATACGATATGCGATTCGGTGGGGCCGGTTTCCTTCGTTTGGCCGATCCCGTCAGCGACGATCTTTGATGGATCACGGATATCCATTGTCAAGGTCGCCAGGTTCAGGAGATGGCACCCCATGTCCCCGATGGCTCCCGTTCCGAAATCCCAATAAGCGCGCCAGGCGAATGGATGATAGGCAGGGTTGTAGGGGCGCCATGGAGCGCAGCCGATCCACAGATCCCAATCGACATGTTCAGGAGCGGTGTGGGTGCCTGTTGGCCGTCCGAGGCCCTGATTCCAATAGCGTCCAGGCCGATTCGTCCAGCAATGCATTTCTTTTATTTCCCCGAGAGCCCCAGCTTTCACCACTTCCGCATCTCGCCTCATATCTGGGGCGGAAATGCCCTGGTTACCCATTTGGGTGGCGACGCCAGCTTCCCGCGCCGCCTGCGTTAATGTGCGCGCTTCCCACACGGTGTGCGTCAGCGGTTTCTGGCAAAAGACATGTTTCCTTGACCGAACGGCTCGCATGGCGGGGTGGAAGTGCATGTGATCCGGCGTCGAGATGGTCACGGCATCGATCTTGTCCGTCATCTCATCGAACATCACACGGTAGTCCCTATAGCGTCTGGCCTGTGGAAACTTATCGAACATCTCGGCTGCGTGTTGGTGGTCAATGTCCACAAGCGCTACGATATTTTGTGAATCACAGAACGTGAGGTCGGCTTTGCCTTTGCCTCCACAACCAATACCGGCAATGTTCAGGCGTTCATTTGCCCCAAGCACGTTTCTGGTGGAGATGAATGGAAAGGTCACAGCGCTTGTGGCCAGTGCTGAGCTTTTGAGAAATGAACGGCGCGATAGAAGAGGATGTTTCATGGTAATGTTGTGATAATCAACTATCAGATTCCTATCAGGTTGCACAACTTCGTTTTTAACCCAATCAGGGATGAATCGGCTCTTAACGATGATGGATGATTGTTCGCACCGGTTCTGCCGGTCGGTCGATCTTGGGGGAAACCGTTACTACTGCCCCACGCGTTTTGTCTCCGTCGCTTCGCCCGGTTTGAGGTGTGCATCCATCCAGGCGTAGATCAGCTCGCGTGACTCGTGCTTGATGGAATGACCTCGGCCGTGGGCGAAGAAAGCGAAGTTCTGCGGCGCTTTCTCCAGTTCCCAGACATCCATGAGCTTCAAGTTCATCAGCATGCGTTGACGCTGTGTGAGCTTTTGTCCATCGTTGAGTCCTGAGACATCGAGGAACGCGCGCGGAGCAATGAGCGCCATGATTTCGTGGAAATCAATGTCCGGCAGTTCTCCACGAAGCAGGCCGGGACGAAGCGGTTTCAAGTAGATATACCAGTGATCGCGGCTCCACGCTTCAACGAGAGCATTGTGTCGCAGGAAGGTTCCGCCACAGTTGCTGGCAGAAGCCTTGATGCGATCATCATAGGCCGCGAGAAAGAAGGTTCCGTGGCCTCCAAGTGAATGTCCCATTGCGCCGATGTTGGCTGCGTCGATTTCCTGCAGGGATTCTAGTATATCGATCGCTATGGAATGCTCGTAGGTAAATTTGCCCACAGCCGTCCACTTCGGATGTTTCTCGTAGAAGCGCTTGGTTTCGTAAGGGCCTTCGGGTGGAATGCGATGCCCGGAAACGAAATGCTCGGGCGCAATGACGATATATCCCCGTCTGCATAGGTGATCGAGATAGGCCTTGTCAGGATTGTCCACGAGACCGGCGGTGCGGGACTTGCCTTCGGGATAGGTGCCATGCAAGGCGACGATAGCCGGAAGTTTGCCGTCCCGCTTCAACGGTATGCCGAGGTAGGCGTATGCGCGTTCGTCCGCCTCGACGTTGTAGCTGATGAGCTTTCGGGTATACACGCCGTCGACCACGATTTCCTCGTGGATCATCAGATCCAGTTTCGGCTTTGCCGGTTTGAACTGGTCGCGAATGAGGTTGAGGTAGCGTTGGCGCAGGATCTTCTTTCTTGCTTGCCAGTCGCCGTTGTTGCGGACGCCTTCAAGAAGGTCGTCCCAGGAAGAAAGAATGACCGGCGCGTTCGATCGCTTGCGGGAAAGTCCGTTCGGTACGGCAGCGCTTAAGGCCAATGATGCGGAGATGAATATGAGGGCACCTGAATGAAGTATTCTCATGAAATGTGATTGTTGACCGATGGCCGTCTAATGCAAGCCTGAATCGCTCGATCGTGGCATAAGAGCGTCTTAAAGTAGAAACAAATTCCAATAATGGATACCGCTTGAATCCTTGAAATACACCACTTAACTCTGGTCGCTGAGGTCGCAAAACTGAGTAACAGCTTTCTGGTAGCAAAAAGATTGCCTTGATCACCCTTGTCAAGATCCCCACAGAAAAATCTCCTGCGATGCGGTTGCCTATGATTTTTTTTCCCAGCGATGATTTCTGCTGGGTTTCTAAAGTTGATCCGTTACAGGAACCCTGAATCCTGGGCCGTTATCAATCCTCCTTTGAGAAAGCCTTTTATGCTGGTTTTGTTCATCGACTTCGATGGTAGCATGGCCGATATTGGAAGGAGGTAATTGTCTTTTCATTCGACTTTGCTGTCAGGAAAGATGTCGCTTCACTGTCTTCATACAGCAGTAACGGAACGGGAGAAAGGATTCATGATCAAAACTAAATATGACATCGCCGTTCTGGGCGGTGGCCACAATGGGCTGGTGGCTGCCTGCTACCTGGCCCTGGCGGGAAAATCAGTGCTGGTTCTTGAGCGCAATGCGGAAATGGGAGGTGCCACGCAGTCGAGGCAGGTATTTGATGGAGTCGATGCGAAGCTTTCCGTTTATTCCTATCTCATGAGCCTTTTTCCCCGGAAGATTGTCAGTGACCTTCATCTTGATCTTTCGCTGCGTTCCCGCCAGACGGCCTCATGGACACCGGTCATCAAAGATGGAAAATTTCGAGAACTGCTGATTCGCAACGATGACCCCATTGGTAACCGCCGGGCATTTCTTGAACTTACGGGAGATCAGAATGATTACCGTGGGTATCTTAAACTTCAGGAGTTGCAGCAGCAGCTGGCTTCGGTCGCATGGCCCGGTTTGACCGCACCTCTTGTGACTCGGAAAGAAATGCAGGAGCAAATGGGAAAAGATGGAACCAGAGCCTGGGAGGCCTTGATTGAGGAGCCGCTTGGAAATGTTTTGGAATCCCTGATTTCCGATGATTTGATCCGAGGTCTTGTATTTACCGACGGGAGGATTGGTGTTTCTACCTATCCTCACGACCCAAGCCTTCTTCAGAACCGCTCTTTTCTTTATCACGTGATCGGACAGGGGACGGGCGAGTGGCAAGTTCCAGTGGGTGGCATGGGAGCTCTGATCAACGAGTTGATTCGAGTTGCCAAATCCACTGGTCGCGTCGATTTTTTGACTCAGGCTGAGGTCGTTCGTCTAGGCGCGGGTCGAACGCAATGTTCCGTGGAGTTTGAGATCGAAGGAAAGCCTCATGCAATCGATGCCCGCATCGCACTCTGCAATGCCTCGGCCCAAACACTCGCGCGGATGACAGGTGATCCGTGGCAACCGGAGGAATCTGACATTGAAGGCGCCGCGTTCAAGATGAACATGCTGCTCGAAAGGCTTCCCAAACTGCGCTCAAACTGTCGCGAAGCCCGTGAAGCTTTTACGGGTACGGTTCATATTGATGAGGGCTATGAAGGAATGCTGGCGAGTTATCATGAGAGCCAATCCGGTAAAATTCCGACAAAGCCGCCAGGAGAGATTTACTGTCATACACTGACGGATAACAGCATTCTGTCGGAGGATCTGAATCGGCGCGGTTTTCACACCCTTACCCTGTTCGGTCTCGATCTGCCATATCGTTTGTTTGAAAATGACAACGAGCGGCTACGCAACGAAGTGACTGAAAAATATCTCATGGGCATCAATCAGTATCTCGAGGAGCCCATCGAAAAATGCCTCGCCAGAGACGTCAATGGAATTCCCTGTATTGAGGCAATGAGTGCTGTTGATCTGGAGAACAAGATTCATCTCCCCAAGGGGAATATTTTCCATGGCGGTCTCACTTGGCCTTTTGTGGAAACACGGGATGAGGCCGGGCTTTGGGGCGGCGAAACGAACCATCCCAATGTTCTGTTGTGTGGATCTTCCGCCAGAAGGGGGGGTGCTGTCAGTGGTATCCCGGGCCACAATGCAGCCATGAAAGCAATGGAATTATTGCAAATGCAAACCGTGTGAAGCAGTGTTCACTGACCGGGATGTATTTGTTGTTCATTGTATCCGTCCAGTGAACGACAGATAAACGGCTCTTCCCCTGAAAGCTGATTTCAGTGAAGGATCGCGCAAGGGAAAACGCCGAGCACTATAACGTAACTTACAGCTCAATAAAAAATTCTCCTGTGGTTTACAAAGTTTTGCATGTGAGTGAAATCCCTGTGGGGCATTTTAAAACCTGTCCACGATGGGGCATTCTACCTTCCTTTGTGTCGATTTTGATGAGCAATTGATGTTTCGTGATTCTCCTGCCTCTCAGGCCTTCATTTCGGTGATCTGTTTGGTTGCTATGCCAATTGGGCGGTCCAGCGGGATGCCGGCACAGGACAGTAACGTGGTGAGCAGGTCACCCTGATTGCCTTTGACGTTGGACAGGAAGCGTCCTGTGTTGATGGATCCGCCTCCTTTTCCTGCGATAACGAAGGGAAGGTTATCGCGCTTGTGTTTGTTGCCGTTTTCCAGGCCCGAGCCCCACATCATGATACTGTTGTCCAGCAGGGTGCCGTCTCCCTCCTTGAGTGCGTGCATCTTCTTTACCATGTAGGCGTATTGATCGACATTGAATTTGTTGATGGCTGCCACCTTTCGGATCTTTTCCTGATCACTGCCGTAATGTGTCTGTGAATGGTGCTGGTTGGAGAATCCCAGTTCGGGGTAAGAAGCGCCGTTGGGACGAGAGCCCACGTAGGTGCTGACGCGCGTGGTATCGGTCTGGAAGGCGAGGATGGTAAGGTCGCACATGACTCTCATGTACTCACTGCGCTTGTCGCCCTCGGGAATCCTTACCTCAATGGGCGCCGAATCGGTGGCGTGGCGTTTGGATGGACGGACACCGTTTTTCTCCAGAGCCGCCTCTTGTTGGCGGGTTTCGATGGCGGCGATGTGGCGTTCCACCGAGCGCACACTGTCGAGGTATTCGTCGAGTTTCAGTTGATCCCCCTTGGCCAGCGTCCGGCGCAGGTCACGGGCGCCACCCAGCACTCGGTCGAGCATCTTGCGGTCTAGCGGGTTGGTCTGCGAAGCCCTGCCTTCCTTGCCGCGTTTACCGAAGAGGCGGTTCAACACATTGCGGGGGTCCGTCTCGGCGGGCACGGGTTGTGTAGGTGAGCGGTAGCTGCAGTGATTGTAATAGCCCTCATGGAGTCCTTCCTGATTCTCCTTCCATGTCTGAGGCATAGTGGCCAGTTCAAGCGAAGGGAGCAGGGTTTGGGCGCCAACATAATTGGCCATGATCTGGTCGGCGGAAATGGAAATGTTAATGCGATCGCGCGAATCGGCTTCGGGCAGGCGCCCGGTGAGCCAAGTCGACAACTCCAGCGCGTGCGGGGCACCGTTGAAGGGCGCGATCGGAACACCGGAGATGCCTTTCATCATGAGGCATTGGTCCATGATCGGTTTCAGCGATTGGATGATGGGAGGCGGCGAGTTGAGGAATGCTTCCTGACTCATGGGCCAGAACTGATCCTGTCTCTTATACACATCTCCGAGCCCACGAGACAAGAGGCAATCTC